>JACCDH011783114.1_pt1 | contig 15669 bp, 16 predicted proteins | sample 7442481 | NCBI WGS metagenome assembly JACCDH01 (sample SAMN15323433, study PRJNA562643) | freshwater metagenome | isolation source: river surface water | place: USA:Blue River Watershed | collected 2017-08-15
ATCAACTCTACCTCTAATGGTACCTGGACAGATGAATCAGTCATGGCCCAGCTATTGTTTGATTCTTCAGACGCTACTGGAGGTGCTGGTACTCGTGGTGCTATAAAGTCATATGCTGACGACACTAGTGGTAATGACTTTGGTCTGTCCTTCTGGACAACTACTGCTGGCAACGGTGGTATTAGTGAACGAATGAGAATTGATCATGCTGGTAATGTTGGTATTGGTACTACTACCCCTACCGCCAAATTAGCCGTAACAGGGACTGCTGGTACGGGTGATATTTTCGCCATTGCGTCATCTACCAATGCTCGACTACTCACTGTAAAAAGTTCTGGGTTTGTCGGTATTGGTACCACTTCACCATTGGATTTACTTGATGTGGCAGGGGATATCCGTATCGGTACCGGTACGACTGGTTGTGTGAAAGATGCTGATGGTACCACCCTTACAGGGACTTGTAGTTCGGACGAACGCCTAAAGCAGAATATTGTACCGCTCAGTACCAATAATAAGTCGTACTTAGAAGCCTTGGCAGCTATCACGCCAACAACGTATTACTGGAACGATCTCGCAGCCTCGGTCTTTTCTCATGGTACAACAGACAAGCAGGTTGGTCTGATCGCCCAGCAGGTAGAACTGAGTATGCCAGAATTGGTAACGGAGAGTTCGTCTGGTTATAAGCAGGTACGATTTTCAGATATTCCAATTTACTTGTTACAGGCGATTAAAGAGTTGTGGCAGATTGTTGACGGATTCTCAACTAAGTTCACGACAGACGAACTATGTATCGGTAACACGTGCGTGACAGAAAGCCAGCTGATTGATTTATTAGAAAATGCCAATACTTCCGAGACAGCCTCACCAACAGCTCCAATAACAAACAACGATTCATCCGAATCGGTTCCGCCAGAGGGAGATGGAGCACCTGTAGAAGGTGATACAAATCAGATCGATGAAACAACAACTCCCGAAGCAACAGCCGATAGTGCACCAGAAGAGAGTCCAGTTACAGAGTCTGGTACCGCGGCCGAATAATAGTGCCCTGCTGACGACATGTTTATGTGATAATGTCAGTAATCCCCAGGTACATACAATTCTATCCGGTACGATTGAAAAAAAAACGTATAATTCAAGTAATAAGAAATAAATTTATGAACTCTTTTGTTACGCACTCATATCAAGCCCTTGTCGCAGCGTTTTTTTTCGTGAGCTTGTGTATGGCGTCTTACTTCATAGTTGAACCAACTATGAGCCGGGCGGCCGCGACAGCGACTGATACGTTTATAATCCGCCAAGAAATCACCGACGAAATTTCATTCCTGGTAGCCGCTGCAGACGTAACCATGGTCGGGAGTATCCAGGGTGTAACAGGCGGTAATGCAACTGGTACTACCTTTGCGGTAGTCCGCAGTAATAGTAATTCAGGCTACACCATGGATATCGCCTTTTCAAACAACCCAGCGATGCGTGGAGAAACCACGCTCAGTAATAGTATTCGTGACTATGGTGTACCAGGAGCCGAACCAACGTTCGCATTCAATGCCTCCACTTCAGCGCAATTTGCGTATACCGTAGCTGCTTCTACCACATCTGACCTCGACCCGTCATTTTTAAATAATGGTTCAGCTTGTAACATAGGAGCTTCTTTCACTGCAGCTGCATGTTGGAAAGGTCCGTCTACGAGTAATTTTCGAGTCGTTAATCGCTCTACCTCGGCTCCGACCGGTGCGACTACTACCTTTACATTTCGTGTAAATGTTCCAAGTAATCCGACACCATCACTAGACGAAGACTTCTATACCGCTACCGCCACCTTGACGGCTACTAACCAGTAGTTACACTGTAGGTGTCTATGAAATATATCTTTTCCTCAGTGTTGATGAGCGCACTGCTTATTACCGGGACTGTTTTTGCTGAGGAATTGACACCTATTCCTGTAGCTACTACCAGTACACCAGTAGCAGCTGCGGTATCCACTACTAATAACCCGCAGATCGTATATGAACAAATCCCTGGTACCGATATCCAATTAGGGGATTTTGTGGTTGGACCTGGCCGTGTAGAGGTGACAGTACGACCTGGCGAATCAGTAATACGAAACATATCTGTGACGAATCGTATTGACGATAATCGCAAATTTGAAATTGTAGTCGAGGACATGTCTGGGGCAGCCGATGGTACTCAAGCCGCCGTGTTGCTTGGTGATCAAAATGGCCCGTACTCACTGCGTGATTATGTATCAGTACCAGAACAAATAATCAGCCTTGGACTTGGTCAGCGGGCTCAGGTCCCGGTCACCATTACTATGCCTCCAGACGCTGAGCCTGGTGGGTATTATGGGGGAGTGTTGGTTACCACTGTGCAGGATGATGGAACTACCGAAGGTTCGGTAGCACGATCGCCAATCATTGCTCGTGTTGGTACCTTATTTTTTATTACCGTGCCGGGAGAAGTGGAGAAGTCTGGTCAGCTCACCAATTTTGCCACTATCGGTGATACATGGTGGTACGACAAGGGTCCAATCAAATTTGGTTTGACCTATGAAAACACAGGATCAATCCACCAAAATCCCTATGGAGAAATTCGTATCAAAAATATGCTCGGGTCGGAGGTTGGTTTTGTCGAGATTGAACCGTGGTTCGTACTTCCGAAGTCACTGCGCACACGTGAAGTGACTTGGGATACACAGTTTTTGCTCGGCCGGTACACCGTCACAGCGTCAATTAATCGTGGATACGATGATATTGTAGACGAAATCACGACTCATGTATGGGTAATTCCATGGCAGTTTCTGATTGGTCTCTTTGGTGGTTTGTTTGTCTTTTTCTTGCTTGTACGCCTCTTCTTGAATACTTTTGAATTGAAGCGTAAGTAATCATGTTTGTTCGTTCTTTGGTCAAAGAAGCGCTGTGGCGAGCATTGGCGGTGACACTTATGCTGGTGTATTTGGTAGTACATGCCTCGGCTCAGGTAATGACGAGTGGTAGTTACCAAATCCAAAGCGATAGTATCAATATGGGAGGTGGACTTAGTTCGTCTACAAGCTATGTGATTGAGTCGACAGCTGGTGAGATCGCGACCGGCGAATCGGGTAGTACCAACTACTCACTCCGAGCCGGCTATCAACAAATGCAGGAAGTCTTTATTAGCCTGACGCCGATTAGCGACGTGGTGCTCAGTCCAGCTCTGGGCGGATTAACGGGCGGTACATCGAATGGTTCAACGACGTTTACGGTAACAACTGATAGTCCGTCGGGGTATAGCGTTACTTTTGGTGCAACGCTCGCTCCTGCTATGCAAAGTGCAGTAGGAACTATCGCTAACTATGTACCGGTCAGTGGGGTGCCTGATTTTGTCTTTGATACGTCGAGCAACGAAGCGCATTTTGGGTTTTCTCCTGAAGGTTCGGATGTGATAGCACGGTATCGAGACAATGGGTCGACCTGCGGCACAGGTAGTGGAGATACTGTATTAGCGTGTTGGGATATGGTTAGTACCACGCCACAAGTAATACTCTCTGGCAGTGATGCCAACCATCCGCTTGGGGCCACCAGCACTTTACGCTTTCGGGTTGGGATTGGCTCCACGGCTGGTGTGATTGCTGGTCAATATACCGCTACGACGACGATAACTGCTCTGCCTTTATGATGCGGATAGTTGGTTTGGTGAGTGTTTGTTTTTTTGCTCCACTGCTGGTATGGGGCGCATCTGTAATGAGTGACGAATTTACGGCGCGTGTGTTTGTTGGTACTGATGTCTTGCCACCACTGGTTCCATCCATCGTGAGTGTGGAACCGGTCTCTCCATATCAGATCGATATTGACTGGTTGCCGACCACAGACGATGTTTTTGTGGCAGGCTATCGAGTGTACCGAGATGCGGTAGTAATAGCTACCACTACCCAAACATCATTTAATGACATTGGACTGACTCCTAGTACCACGTACACGTATACCATTGATGCGTTCGATTTTATGTTTAACGCCTCGAGTAGCTCTGCGCCGATCGCCACTACCACCTTGCCATTACCGCCAGTACCAGTGACTCCCACCACAACCACAACGACCATTACCACTACGTCAGCTACTGCTGCACCGGTACTACGAACAATTTCTGTTACACCTGATATTAACAGTGCCTTGGTGTCTATTGATAGCGTTGGACCAACTCGATATATCGTGAAATGGGGCAGAACTACATCATACGAACTTGGTTCGATGATGAGTGGGGTCATGCGTCGAGGACACAGTATGGTGATTGAAGACCTTGAACCCGGTACAAAATACTATTATGAAATTACCCTGATTAATGCGTTTGGTGTCGAGCGTGTAGTAGAAACTGACGTATTTGTAACGTCCACAAAAGTGCCACCACTGGCTCTGCTTAATGTAACGGAGGCTGCAATTAAGGTGCAAAATGATTCTGCTATGTTACGGTGGCAGGCTCCGTCTGTACCGTATCAATCAATTCGAGTGGTACGGAGTCATTTGTTTTACCCGCTGTCTGTGCAGGATGGGGTAGTGGTATATGAAGGTACAGGCGACTCTTTTGATGATGTGGACGTCTTGGCAGAACGATCTCCATATTATTACACCATTTTTGTACTGTATGAGAATGGGCAAGTATCATCTGGTGTTACGTTACAAGCGCGTCGGGTTGATATCGACACACAGCCTGATACCACATCAGTGGTGATTCCATCATATATTTCAACGTCATCGACCGATATTGAACGTGGCGATATTCGTATTTTACGTGCAGAAGACGTCTTTATAGAATATAACGGCTATCAGGCTACGATGGCCGAGTCAGTTCGTCTGGCGACTAATCAACAGCTACGAATTTTTATTCCCAAAAGTGCTGTTGCTCCACATCTCAAAGCTATTTTGGTATCAGTCACAAATCCGACTAATCATCGTGACGTCGTGGTGTATTTGATGCGGTTGTCGCCAGACGGTACTCGATACGAAACTGAATTTGTTACTGCTTCCGTTGCTGGCGAGGGTTTAATTCTGCTTGAAGTGTATGATTATACTGAAGCGACGATACGCAGTATTGGAAGACGGGTACATTACCACCACACGGAAAATCAAACAACGCATATGCCTTTGGCTGATTCAGTTTTGATACCCGCTACACTGACAACGAGTATACTGTTTGGTACAGTGCTGTATCTGAGTTGGTTGGCATGGCGTCGGCGTGAGGATAACCGGTGATGCAGAGAAACCGATTTGTCGCTATAGTGGAGAGTAGTAGATTAATGTAATTGTATTTGTACCTATGGCAACTATCGCGATTAATGGATTTGGAAGAATCGGACGGACGTTTTTACGAATGGCTTTTGATCGGCCGGACTTGAACATTGTAGCAATCAACGATTTGGGAGACATTAACATGTTGGCCTATTTATTGCGATACGACACGCCATACGGACGAGCTCCTTTTGCGGTAGAAATCACTGATGGTGCACTGCTTGTTAATGGTAAGAAAATCACCGTTCTCTCAGAGCGTGAACCAACCAAGTTGCCGTGGGGAAGTTTGGGGGTTGATATAGTAGTAGAAGCTACTGGTATTTTTACCAGTTACGAAAAAGCCAAGGTACATCTCGCTGCAGGTGCCAAGCGGGTCGTGATTACTGGACCAGTGAAAGATGATCCGGCGGCGGCTGGAGTGATCGGTGGTACTGTACTGATGGGAGTGAATGAGGACGACTTGGCGACTTGCCAGATTACTTCTAATGCGTCGTGCACAACCAATGCAACGAGCCCACTCATTGGTATTCTCAAAGAAGCGGTCGGTATTGAACGCGCAATTCTCAATACGGTACATGCCTATACCGCTACTCAGTCACTGGTTGATGGTCCGAGCAAAAAAGACTTCCGTGAAGGTCGTGCTGCTGCCCAAAATATCATCCCTAGTTCAACAGGCGCAGCTCAGGCGACTACCTTGGCTCATACCGAACTAGCAGGGAAGTTTGATGGTATATCAATCCGTGTACCAGTCGTCGTAGGATCGTTGGTGGATGTGACATTTGTGGCGAGTCGAGCCACTACCGTAGAAGAGATCAACAACGCCCTCACTGCTGCCGCTGCATCACCACAATGGAGTAACTTATTTGCAGTGACGACAGATCCGATTGTATCTTCAGATATTATTGGGGCACGATATGCATCAATCGCTGATCTAGAGATGACACGAGTGGTAGATGGTACTCTGGTCAAGGTGCTAGCATGGTATGACAACGAAACCAGCTTTACACACACCTTGGTAGAGCATGTAGCAAAAATGGCGACCTACCTCAAGTAGACATGATCAATATGCCAAACGGGTACCAATTCCATACGGTATATCTAGGAACAGATCATGCTGGTTTTACGCTTAAAGAAGCAATAAAACGATGGTTGGCTACAGTACCTGTTTCGGTCATTGATTGTGGGGCAGTGGTCTTTGACCCGGAGGATGATTTTCCTGACTACATTATTCCTGCTGCGCGTGGCGTGCAAAAAGGTGACGTGGGCGTTGGTGCAATAATTTTTGGCGGTTCAGGCCAAGGGGAAGCTATGGCAGCCAATCGCTTGGCTGGTATTCGGGCAACGGTGTATTATGGCGGTAATAATCAGATTGTGTCATTGGGTCGACAACACAACGATGCAAATGTCTTGTCTATCGGAGCGCGGTTTGTGACTGAGGATGAAGCAGTCAATGCGGTTACTGATTGGCTGAGTACTCCGACACTAACAGCCGAAAAGTATACCCGCCGCAACCAAAAAATCGAACATCAAACCAAGTCCCCGTTACTATGATTAGTTCACCCATTATTCCCGCTATTATTCCAACAAGTGTTGATGATATAGCGCAGTTTTTGGCAAAGCTCCCAAAAGTGCCCGAGTTGCATCTTGATGTAGTAGACGGGGTCTTTGTACCGACAGTGTCGTGGCCGTATCAGCCCCAGGGAGTGCCTTTGGAAGTGGCAACGATGTTATCTGTGTGTACCCTTGAAGTCGACCTGATGGTGGCAGAATCACGGTCGGCTGCCCAGGCATGGATTGCTGCCGGAGCTGACTTATTGGTATTTCATGTAGAGACAGCTTCACTCGAAGTAGTGCGGGAAATTGGCACCACTACGTCAGTTACTATTGGTGTAGCTGCCAACAATGATACTCCGTTTGAGATCTTGGCTTCGTATCTCCCGTACGTGGACTATGTACAAGTGATGGGTATTGCCGAGATTGGTGCGCAAGGTCAGCTGTTTGATGAGCGCGCTCTAACGCGGATAGCAGAGATACGAGCAGTAGTACCGACCATGCATATCAGTCTCGACGGTAGTGTTAATGCTACTACCTTGCCTGATGTGCTGACGCTTGATCTACAGCGTTACATAATGGGTTCGGCGATTTATCGTGCCGACGATCCACTTGGTGCGTATATCTCTTTCTCACAGATCGCCTCTGCACAGGGGGGACGTTCACGTACAGCAACTGTTGGTATACTATAGGTGCCTATGCATTATCTTACGTCGTCAGATGTTACTCGTTTGGAATTAAAAGCGAACGAAATTCGCCAGAGCATTATCGAAATGCTCTATGAAGCCAAGAGTGGTCATACCGCGGGTCCACTCGGCATGGCTGACATCTTTACACTACTGTACTTTGAAGTCATGCAACATGACCCCAAGAATCCAAATTGGGAAGATCGCGATCGTCTGATACTTTCCAATGGTCACATCTGCCCCGTGTTGTATGCGACGCTTGCGCATGCTGGATATTTACCAGTAGAAGAATTGATGACATTACGAAAATTTGGTTCACGGTTACAAGGACATCCACATCGCGAAGCGTTGCCAGGACTCGAAACATCGTCTGGGCCGCTAGGTTCAGGCCTGTCTCAGGCAGTTGGTATGGCTCTGGCTGAACGAATGAATAATCCCTATTCAGCAAAATATTTTTATTGTTTGACCGGTGACGGAGAATTACAAGAAGGACAAATTTGGGAAGCTGCTCTTCTCGCTGGAAAAGAGAAGCTCCATAATTTGATTATGATAGTTGATCGCAACGGTATTCAGATTGATGGCTACACTAAAGACGTCATGCCTATGGAGCCACTGCGCGATAAATTTGAAGCTTTCAACTTTGATGTACAAGAAGTTGATGGACATAATATTCGCGCCGTAAACGACGCAATTGGAAAGGCGCAGGCAGTCTACGGACAGCCTTCTGTCATTATTGCGCACACAGTTGCGTCAAAAGGCGTTGATGTCTTCGAGCGTGATTTCCGCTGGCATGGAAACCCTCCTGGCAAAGGTCCGGAAGATCGAGTGCCTCGTAGTGAACAAGCAAAAGTAGCACTTGAAAAACTTCGCACCTTAGCTGGCACTATTAATAAAAATCATCACGCGTAGTATGTTTGTAGCACATTTAAATCCACAACTTGCTGGCTCCGAAATTGACAAAGTGGCGAACCGAACAGGCTACGGTGAAGGTTTGGTAGAAGCTGGTCACCGTGACGAGCGTATAGTCGCATTAGCTGCCGATCTGACCGAATCTACTCGCACCTTGCCGTTTGCCGAAGCTTTCCCAAAGCGTTTTGTGCAGGTTGGTATCACTGAACAAAACATGGTCTCTGTGGCCTCGGGAATGGCTGCGATGGGAAAAATACCCTTTGTGGCTTCGTATGCCATGTTCAGTCCTGGAAGAAACTGGGAACAGATTCGTACTACTGTGGCATACAACAATGTAAACGTAAAAGTGGTTGGAGCGCATGCTGGTATATCGGTCGGTCCTGACGGTGCGACCCATCAGGCAATAGAAGATATTGCATTGATGCGTGTCATGCCCAATATGGCAGTCATTGTACCGTGTGACGTACACGAAGCACGCAAGGCTACTTTGTATGCAGCAAAGCATGATGGACCGGTATACCTACGGCTGGGGCGCAGTGATACTCCTGTGGTGACAACCATTGAATCCCCATTTGAATTTGGTAAGGCGCAGTTGTGGTTCAAGAAGAATCCAAGTCTTCAGACGACGGTTGGAATTATTTCGACTGGGACTTTGTCCTATGAAGCATTAATGGCAGCGGTCGAATTAGAAAAACAGGGAATAGGAGTCAGTGTCTTACATATTGCTACCATCAAGCCGCTTGATGTGTCTGCGATTGTAGCGTTTGCTACAGAACATACTGCGCTAGTGACTGTAGAAGAGCATCAGCGTGTCGGTGGTCTTGGTGGTGCTGTGACCGAAGTGTTATCAGCCGAAAAACCTACCCGTATATTACGAGTTGGTGTTGATGATCGTTTTGGTCAGTCAGGCGAACCAGCTGAATTGCAAAAGGAATACGCCCTTGATACGCATGCAATTATTGCGACGTGTAAAAAAGCCGTTGGGTTATTGTAATGAAACATAAAAAACTCCCGACCATGTGGTCGGGAGTTTTTTATGTTTATGCAATCTGACGAGCGACGTATTCGGGTGGACGATTTTGTAAAAATTCTTCGAGGGCGGCACGACTGAGTAATCCCTCTTGCGCACCAATATACTGCACCACAGACATAGAATTGATTGGTCCCCAACTCAGTGCTATATCAGGACTAAACCCTAGTGCTATCGCAGCAGTAAAGGTTGAAGCAAAGGCATCGCCAGCACCAGTACGGTCGCTTGGTTCGGCTGGGTCAGGATACATCGGCATATGCCACGCCTGATCTGCTTCATCGACTACATACGCACCATTTGGACCGTCGGTAATTACTGGTAGCTTTGGCCCAAGAGCAGCCAGTGCTCGAATCAGTGTCGGTACGTGTTGCTCGGTGGTTTTGAGAATTTGCTGAGCTTCTTCTTTGTTGCAGAAGAATATTTCTGTCACGGCGTATAGATCCTTCAGTTCTTCATAACCGAGTTTGATCTGGAACGTACCCGGTTGAAAGACTAACTTTGTCTCAGGATGTTCGGTGACATACTTGGCGATTTCGTGGTGGTGCGGTACGCCATGTTCTCCAATTGAAGAAAAGTAAATGTAACGCGGTGGGGTAGTAAAGTTGGGGAGTGTATACGGGAATTTTTCGTGTTTGATCAAGATGGTTCGCTCTGCACCGTACCGTAGCACGTAATGATAATTGGTCATTTTCCCTTCATGGAGCTTTACATAGGTGGTATCGACACCTTCGTTTCGTAGTGTTTCGAGACATTCTTTACCATTTCTGTCTTGACCCAGACTAGAAATGAGCGCTGTCTTGAGACCGAGACGGTGGGCAGATACAGCTGCGTTTGGTGAATTTCCGACCGCATTTACTACCACAACATTGTCATACGGTAACTTCTGTCCAAACGGCATGTGCAAAGTCTGACGACCGGTGTCGAGGTCTTGGCTTACGTCTGCATCATCTTTTGATAATTGAATAAAAGCATCTATTACAAGGTCGCCAATGGCGACAAAATCATATTGTTCTGGCATGATGCTAGTATATCATTCAGTATTTACGGTGACGGTGGTTGCCCCCGTCTTGATCGGGGATGATCCAACTAGAGTTTTTGGGTGCAAGTCTGGTATACTGAACCTACTATGAAGCGAGTTTCTTTTTTGGTTCTACTGTGTGTTTGTGTGTTTGGTCAGGTTGTGCCGACTGTAGCTTTTGCTGAAACTGACGCCGAACGCCGTGCTCGTCTTGAACAAGAGCTACAAAAAGTCGAGCGTGAGATTCTCACCCAGCAACGACTCGTAGAAGACAAACAGGCCGAACGGCAGTCACTCGAGCGTGACATCAATGTCATTGAAGGTCAGATCAACAAAGCGCAGCTCGGCATTCAGGCACGAGCCATTGCTATCGAACAACTCTCTGATCAGATTGGTGAAAAAGAAGTTGTATTGCAAATCCTCAGTGAACGACTAACACGACAACAGCAGTCACTAGCTGACTTGGTACGCAAGTCTGAAGTCATGGATGATTATTCATTGGTAGAAGTGCTCTTAAGTAAAAAGAGTCTCTCTGAATTCATGAGTGACTACACTGAGTACGCTGCGATTAAGGCTTCTCTGAATGAATCGCTTGGGATCTTGCACGGAATTCGTCGGGACACTCATGAACAAAAAAACCTCCTCGCCAGTAAACAAGAGACCGAAGCCGAGATGAAGCGTATCCAAGAAATGGAAAAAGGTGTGATTGAAAGCAAAGAACAAGAAAAAGAGAAAATTCTGGCGGTAACAAAAGGTCAAGAAGCGGAATACCAACGATTGCTCCGATCACAACAGCAAACAGCCGCAGAGTTGCGAAATGCACTCTTCAACCTCTTGGGTGGAGGTGGTGGTATATCGCTCCCTCAGGCAGTGGAATTGGCGCAGTATGCGTCTGGCAAAACTGGGGTACCCGCCTCGCTTATTCTCGCCATCCTTGAACAAGAAACGAATCTCGGTTCTAATCTAGGAAGTTGTGTCTACAATGATTGGCGCGGTGATCGGCCAGTGATGCATCCAGATCGTGACCAACCCGTCTTTTTGGCAATCGCCCAGATTTTGGGATTTGATGCGCGTACCCGCTCAGTATCTTGTCCGATTGTAGTTGGTGGTAAGCGTTCTGGTTGGGGTGGAGCGATGGGGCCGTCTCAGTTCATTCCTTCTACCTGGGCAATGTATGGCGGTATTGTCAACACCGGCAACGGATTTGTGTATAGTGAAGGGTCTGACGCTATTAGACGAATCAACGGTACTGGTGCCCCAGCCAATCCATTTAATAACCGTGACGCCTTTCTAGCGACTGCCTTATTATTGCGTGACAATGGTGCGAATGGCACTTATGCTGGTGATCGAATGGCTGCTTTGCGGTATTATGCGGGCTGGGGAGGTGCTAATAACCCTGCAAATGCTTTCTATGGTGATGGGGTAATGAATCGAAAAGCCAAATTTGAAGGGCAGATCAGAATTTTGGGCGGCGGATAAGTTTGGTGCCATTGCCAAATTATCATTTTCTGCTATAGTACAGACCACATTATTGAGATAGCACGTATTCTACGTTTATTATGAAAACCGACATTCACCCAGATACCTACCGTCCCGTTATATTCCACGACAATTCAAGTGGCGAACGGTTCCTTATTGGTTCAACTATTGAAACCACTACTAAAGCAACCTGGACTGATGGCCAAGAATACGACGTTACGTTTGTAGACGTTTCGAGTGCATCTCATCCATTTTATACAGGACAAGAAAAGGTGATGGATACCGCTGGTCGCGTAGAGCGCTTTAAAGCTCGTGCTGAAAAGGCAGCTGGTCGCAAGAAGACTGCGTAGCGAAGTTTTGATAGGAGGCCGTACACCAAGGGTGTGCGGTCTCCTCTCGTATTTATTGGTGCTATACTAGTTGCATATTATATGGATTGGAATGAAGAGACGCTCGAAAAATTTCGTGAACATCACAAAACGCAGTTTTTGGCGAGTCAATTTGATGCACTCAAACGACAATATGATGAATCTATTGCATTGGCACAGAGTGATCCTGAATTAGCCGAATTGGCTGAGATGGAAAGTATGGCACTAGTCGAGCGCTTGGGCGGGATGTTTTCTGATATGGAACGTATCATTGAAGCATCAGCGGTCGAAGATGAAATCCCTTATGGAGTACTCCTCGAAGTCAGAGCTGGGGTCGGTGGTGATGAAGCGGCCTTGTTTGCCGAAGAATTAGCCCAGATGTATACCTTGTATGCAGCGTCCAAAGGTTGGTTTGTGAGTTGCGAATATGAGACCAGAGCGGGCGCTGGCGGTTACAAAGAAGCGGCCTTTGAAATTATTCATCCAGCGGCTTATGAAGCGTTTCGTTTTGAGACCGGCGTACACCGGGTACAGCGTATTCCAGTGACCGAAAAAGCCGGCCGTATTCACACCTCGACCGCTTCGGTGGTGGTGCTACCATTACGCAAAAAGCCAAAAATTGAAATCAGTTTGTCTGACATAGATATGGAATTTTCTAAGTCAGGTGGGGCAGGGGGGCAAAACGTTAACAAGGTTGAGACAGCGGTACGCTTAATCCATAAGCCAACTGGCATAGATGTTCGTAGTCAAACCGAGCGATCACAATTAAAAAACCGTGAAAAAGCTATGACTATTCTGGTCGCCAAATTGGAATCATTACACGAAGAAGAAGAGGCAAAAAAGAACGCTTCAGTGCGTAAAGATCAAATCGGTACTGGTGATCGGTCAGAAAAGATCCGTACCTACAACTTCCCCCAAAACCGTATTACAGACCACCGTATCAAAGTTTCTTGGCACAACATCGAAGGTATTTTGGGTGCTGGACGCCTCGATGACGTAGTGGAAGGTATGCAGGGTGCGATTTCTGGTGATGTCGAAACAGTTGCAGAATAAGGGTGGGCGTGGTACCATGCGCCCGCTCTTATAACTCGAGCGGATTTACCATTTATTATTATTATGTCAACACAATCAACCAATCTTATTGAGCGACTCTTCGCTGCTGGAGCCCACTTTGGCTTCAAGAAGAGTCGTCGTCATCCAACTGTTACTCCGTATCTCTTTACCGCAAAAGACGGTAACGATATATTTGATCTAGAACAAACAGCCGGTCTTATTGCCACTGCTGCTGGTGTACTAGAAGAGGCGGGTAAGCAGGGCAAGACAGTACTGTTTGTAGCTACCAAAGACGAAGTATCACACTTGGTTAAGACAACAGCTGATAAGGTAGCGATGCCATATGTGGTTAATCGCTGGATTGGTGGTATGCTCACGAATTTTAGTGAAATCAAAAAGCGCCTCTACCGACTCGAGTCTCTCATTGCCGAAAAAGAATCAGGTGAACTAGAACGAAAGTACACAAAGAAAGAACGAGTACTTATCAACCGTGAAGTTGATAAGCTCATGCACAATTTTGGCGGTATTCGTACCTGCATGAAAGTAGCTGATATTATGGTAGTCGTAGATCCACGTCATGATTCGATTGCTGTCACTGAAGCGCGTGAAATCGGAATGCCAATCATCGCATTGATGAGTTCAGATTGTAATACATCAGAAGTAACGTATCCAATCGTCGTCAATGACGCACTGCAGTCAAGTGTCAGTATGGTACTCAATGAGCTTGCTACAGCATATCAGAATGGTCGTGCTACGTTTGTACCACGTCCTGCTACGAGTACTCGTCCTTCAACTGGCGCTAGTACCGATAGTCGTACCCGTCGTCCTCGCCAAGCGTAATAGATCACGCGTGGTGCAGTAATTAGTCAATCGTTCATTTTGTTTTGTATATGGAAATTACATCAGCTCAGCTCAAAGAATTGCGAGATCAAACAGGCATTTCGGTGATGCAATGTAAGAAAGCTCTCGAAGAAGCGGGAGGTGATATGGAAAAAGCTATTATCATTCTCAAAAAGAAGCGCAGTGAGGCAGCAGAAAAGAAATCTGATCGTGAGATTGGCGCTGGTGCAATCGGTAGCTATGTCCATAACACCAACGAAGTGGCCGCACTAGTATTCCTCGGTTGCGAAACCGACTTCGTGTCAAAGAACGCTGAATTTGTTGCGTTGGCACGTGATATTGCTATGCATGTTGCTGCTGTCGCGCCAAAGTACATCAATAAATCAGAAATTGACGAGACTACACTAGAGAAGGCAAAAGAAGTATTTGCTGCTGAAATCAAAGACAAGCCTGCTGACATGGTAGAAAAAATCCTCGCCGGCAAGATGGATTCATACTTCAAAGAACAGATTTTGATGGAGCAACCATTCATTAAAAACCCTGAAACCACGATTGGTGAAATGGTTAATGGCGCTGTACAAAAATTTGGTGAGAACGTTACTATTGTCAAAGTTGAGCGTCTCTCTGTAAAATAGAGGCGATATCATGTTGACTCCAGTTATCTATACCGGCTTATTACTTGTCGCATTTGTGGGCTATTCGCTCCTGTGTCGATTTGAGTCAAAGCACCAAAAGCGGGTTTTCTTGACCCGCTTTCGTGCTGCGTTTGATCAGCTCATAATAACGGTTTCCAATCGAATGGAACGTTCGGTACGGTATGTGGTACGGTACATCATTCGTCTATCCTGGTACTACAGTCTCCATGCGACCTTGATGGTGGTTTTGCGATCGATTGCTGGCGTGTATCATGTTATCGAAGCGCTCCTGCTAAAGAATCGTGAGCGCGCTCGCATGCTCCGTAAGGAAAAGCGTACTGGTTCCCACTTGGAGCAAATCGCAGAACATAAGGCAGAATCAAAACTAACAGCAGCAGAAATAAAAAAACGAAAAGATAAGGCGTTGCGAGGTCTGTAAAACCATTGTATGTGGTGATTACCAGGTTGCACTTTTTTAATAGTCAGGCATAATAGCCACACACAAATACAGCCATCTTAGCTCAGTCGGTAGAGCAACGGTTTTGTAAACCGTAGGTCGTCAGTTCGAACCTGACAGATGGCTCCGATACGAGGGTCGTACGTCGAGCGAAGCGAGGGAATATATAAAAACAATCCAAAAGGAAGCTCGCTTACTTTTGGATTGTTTTTATATATTCCAGCCTAGCCCCGCTAGGCTGACGTATGACCGAGTGAGGCCAGCAGGTACCGCAGGTACAGATGGCTTTCGCTTGATGAGTATCTATATATTGTTCGAACACCTAGCCCCGCTAGGCTGACGTATGACCGAGTGAGGCCAGCAGGTACCGATGGCTCTAAAGACAACG
>JACCDH010605034.1_pt1 | contig 15668 bp, 13 predicted proteins | sample 7442481 | NCBI WGS metagenome assembly JACCDH01 (sample SAMN15323433, study PRJNA562643) | freshwater metagenome | isolation source: river surface water | place: USA:Blue River Watershed | collected 2017-08-15
AACCCGTCATATATTGTCTGTACCCATCAGATGTACTACACCCTTCGTTGTCATCTTTGTTGGTTTGGTTAATTCCTTAACCGTCAAACAAGAATTCTGTTGTTTTAACCCCTTTTTTAAAAAGGCGAATTGTGATAGGACCCATGGGTGTAAATAGGTCACTGTTGTGCAAGGTATTTTCAATCATTTAAAATATGAATTCTTTCGGTATTGCAAGGCGGTTATGGAGATTCATAAAAAGGATGTTACACTGTTTCCTGTCCGTATTATGCGTCTAACAAATAGGTTTGTGCACTGTTGTTCTGCTAGAGTCGTGAATGTTCGACAGCTCGGTAACCCGGCAAGCACTAACAACCCTAATTGATGTTAACCTGACCGATTAAACACGTGACGCATAAAAAGGCGGTGAGACACGTAAAACCATCGTAAATGACAGTCTCTCCAAAAGTTGTTTGCTTCATATTTAAGTAGATTAAAAAAAATTGCAATCAAAAATTGAATTCAATAACAACTGAGTCCATGTTCGAAGACACAGAATTCGGGTATTCCGCGACCCTCTTTTCAAAAAAATTGCTCTTGCCCATGAGTCCAATTTGCGCCATCCATTCAAAGGGGTTTTGTACTTTAAACAGAGTGTCGTATCCCAGAAGTTCGAGAATGGTGTCGGCAACTCTTTCAACGTATTGTTTCATCAAATGCGGATTCATGCCACGGAGCATTTTCGGACAGGCTTCCTCCACAAATCTGTGTTCTAGACGAACGAAATCTTTGGCCATGGCGTGCACAGTTTCTTGTTTAAGTTTGTGTACAATGTACTTTCGATAAAGAACAGCGGCGAATATAACGTGGAGGCATTCGTCCCAAAATATTTTTTCGTTTGCAAAGCAAACACCTGGAAGTTTGCCTTGCTTTCTAAGCCAATAAAGCGAAGCGAAGCTGCTGGAAAAGAATACGCCCTCGACAAAAGCAAATGCAACGAGCCTTTGGCCGAGACTTGCGTCTGAATCAATCCATTTCTGCATCATTTCAAATTTTGGCTTTACAATAGGATTTGTTTTGACTGCGGCCAAAAGCTCGTTTTGTTTTTGGGTATCCGGAATTACCGCGAGGATGCACATGTTGTATGTTTGCACGTGGACAAACTCAATGTAAGCTTGGATAGCGAAAAACCCTTTAGCTTCGGGAAAGTGAATCTCTTGCATAAAGCGTTCGAGCAAATTTTTGCAAACCGCGTTATCGGCGTTTGCAAACCAAGCAAGGGTAACGGCGATGTATTGTTGTTCATCCTCGTTCATGGTCAGCCATGAGGCGTGGTCTGCTGCAAAATCAATTTCTTCGACTGTCCACAAATTTTCTTGCTGACGCTTAAACATTTCCATCAAATCAGGTCGTCTGATGGGCATGAGCATGTATTGATGCTCATCTTCTTGACTCATGGGTTCCATTTTTTGAAATTTGTGCATGGTATTGTGCAACAATCCAAGTCAACGTAAGAAAATGTGCATTTATTTTTTTTTTCCAAAATTTGTTCTTTATTTTTGGCTTATTTTTTCATTGTTTCCGTTTGCACACTTTTCTCAAATGTCGTTGATTCCAATACGTTGCTATACCTGCGGAGGCGTGATTTGTATTTTTTGGAATTCGTACCAGGAAAAAATTACTCAAGGACAAAGTTCAACACAAGCTCTTGATGAACTACGAGTTTCTCGGCCATGCTGTCGAATAATGCTCATTAGCCACGTGGATCTCAGTGACACGATGATTAAGCAGCACGCAATGGCCAAAGATTACCAAAAAAAAATGGAAAAGTTGGCCGACGACACAAGACACCTTGCGATTTTTACAGAAAAGGAATGAAAAATGAAGCCGACTACCCTTTGGTATTTTATAATTTTTTTTGGCAGTAAGTTTATACAAATAAGCACAAATGGTGTGTTAACAAGTGCGTCTCTTTTTGGTCCCTAATTTGTTAAGCAACAATTCTGCATCAGTGTGTTTAAAAAAAATGCTATACACTTACGTCGAAAATGTGTGTCATAGCGGCGGTGGTGCTAGTTTACAACAAACCACCCTAAATATTCGGGTGCTTCCTCGAAGCACCAAAGTTGGGGTAATGATTGTTGGTTTAGCCGGTAATAATGGTTCAACATTTCAGGGGGTTTTAAACGCCCACAAGACTGGAATTAACTGGAAAACCCGAACCGGTGTTAAAAAACCTTTATTTCTCGGGTCCCTTAGTCAATCGGCGACTGTTGCAATAGGGCGGGATGCTGATCAGAATGTGGTGTATTCTCCGATCAAGACAATCGCAGACTTGGTCGAGCCTAATTACGTTTGTATTGGTGGTTGGGATATTTGCAACAAAACAATGATGGAATCGCTAGAAACCTGTCAAGTATTGGACCCCGACTGTATACGGGCATTGCGAGACGCCAATGTGAAAGGTGTACAGCCAAGGCCATCGATTTTCTACCCATCCTTTGTTGCTGCGAATCAAAAACAACGCGCGACGAATGTGATCCCGGGTGATATTGCGTGTCCGGGTCACTTACAGGCGATTCGAAAGGACATTCGTGATTTTAAAGAAGGGCACCAACTTGAACAAGTGATTGTTCTTTTTTCAGCCACCACGGAACGAGCCATGATTATTAGCGACGAAATACATGGATCTGGCCAAAAACTCCTTGCCGCCGTTGAAAGGTCAGATTGTATTGAGATTGCGCCATCGTTGATGTTCGGTCTCGCCGCGGTGCTGGAAGGCGCCATTTTTTTAAACGGTGGTCCACAAAACACGATTGTTAAAGGTCTAGTCGAACTTGCCAAAGATAATCACACATTTGTCGGCGGAAGCGACTTCAAAACAGGTCAAACTAAGCTCAAATCGGTTTTGGCCGATTACTGGAACTCCGCCGGTTTTAGACTTCGATCTGTTGTCAGTTACAACCACCTAGGTAACAACGATGGTCATAACTTGTCGGAACCGAACCAATTTCGTTCCAAAGAAAAATCAAAAAGCGACCTTTTGACGCACATCGTCGAAACAAACCAAATTTTATTTCCCGCGGGGAGTAAACCGCCCGATCACGAGATTGTAATCAAATACGTCCCAAGCGTCGGTGATCATAAAAGAGCCCTAGATGAGTACCTGTCTGATATTTGCATGGAGGAGCAGCAAAGTCTTGTGGTGTACAACGTGTGTCCAGATTCGCTCTTGTGCGTATCTCTGATGCTAGATTTAGTTCTTTTTAGCGATTGGTTGTCAAGAATCCGTGTCAAAAATGACCACGAGCTAAGGTGGCGACCGCTCAACACGACACTTGATCAGCTCGCTTATTTTTTCAAAGCACCTATCTCCGGGCAAAAAGTGAGTGGTTCCTTGTTTGAGCAGCGCGCGAGTTTGATGCAGTTGATTTTGGCCACACGCGGTCTTACGTTGCACCAGCCAATGGCGAAATTGTGAGTTGATGTTACACGTCTTTCCCTTACACGTTGACACAACAATAGGTTGCGTTGTGCCAAACAATACGCTGATTTTTCGAAAACAAAATTGCTTTTAAAATAAATTCATAATCACCGCCGTGGTGCTGTGCGATAACGTCAATAGCGTGTTGGTAAACGTCTCGTCTTACCAAAACGTTGTTTGTGCAAATGGTGCCATGCATTGGCATTTTGAGCCAGACACTCGGCATACTCTTGATAAACACAGAGTCGTGAAGAATGGATACGCGAAAAATAATCATGGCCGGTTGCTGGTTTTCTTCAATCAAACGTTCCATGTCACCGGTAAAACAATCGGACACGAACCGATCGTCGTCATCCAAGTGCATGATGTAGCGACCACGGTATTCGGACGCAAACGCTGACAGTGCAGCCTCGGCAATCGACATTCCTTTTCCTTTGGAGTCTCGAAGAACGCAATGTTCATGATTTTTGACAATCTGCCTTTGAGACGACTCGATGTTCAGTGCCAATAGTGCGGGTCTTTTCCATGTGCGGGTCACGACGCTGATCAATGGTGATGTTGCGTAGCTAATTCGTTCGAGGTTAAATGCCGACAATGCTCGTTTTTCTAATGCCAAGGCTGTGTCACCACGGGTTAAAGGTTGCCGCGCGTGGGCGTGTATCCATGGGTTTTCTTCTGTCGTGGTTTGGTCGACAGGAGCGTTTGTGACGGAAAGACTTATCAGACTAACAAAGACAATTACCGCGACAAACAATCCCCAAAAAATAAACATACGTGCAAAAAAAAACGAAAGTGGGGTTTTTTTTGAAAGGTGAGATCACAGTCGATTTAAGAAAAAAAAAATCTACACACAATGTCTGAGATTTTGACCGTCCGACGTTCCGCGTTTTTATCTTCATTTGTACTGAGTTGGTTTATTTTACTAACAACGTGTGCCGTAAGTTCTTTTTTAATACGCGAACAACGGAAACCGCAAGAAGAAGTCAGTGTCCCACTTCTTACAACAAATCGTATTGCCACGCAGAAGATCAACGAAGACGGCTCCGCCATGGTTCTGGACAGTGAGGTTTCGGTCAAGGGGGGTGTCGAAACGGGTGACGTAATATCACAAGCTTCCATGGCCGCGTCAGCGTTAACATTGTCTGCCGGCGCGCGCGATGGAGCTATTTTGGTTCTGAGGAATCCTACGACCGGTGAGACGGGTTGGAGCACGACTCTTAGTGCCGGAAATGTCGCCACGAATAATGCGGTTGAACCAAATGTACTGCAAAATTCTATAGTTGTTTTTCAGGACAATACGGGTATAAAATTAAAGTCTATCCCTCGTGGTGTTGCTCCGGTTGTTAATGAAAACGGAGGTTTGGTTTTCCCAATTACCGAAACCGGTGTTGCAAGCATGGCCTTTCGCGGTGGATCCTACGGTCTCGGCATGTCCTCTGATTCTAGGTTACAATTCATTGCAGCAGAGTTGGGTTTGATGACCGACCGTGAATCTTATTCAGGATTTTCGGAAAAGTTGACATTTGGACTTTCCAAGCAAACGACGTTACTAGCACCCGTCCCACTGTTGCAGTTAAAACCGACGGGCATAGGCTCCGAATTGTTAAAAAGAACTGGTTCTCTAGGGTGTTTTATAACAACATTGGTATTTACAGGGTTTCAACACGGTGGTCAGTCGGGAACGTTTAGTTCTTTGCCATGCAGTGTTCAATTCCAATGGAACGTTGAACTTCGCGCTTCTGTAGTGAGTGACACACGATTGACGAGTCTTGTTCTCGGATCGCAGACGTCCTCTGCAGCGTATTTTGTCAGCACCCCACGGTTTCAGTGGGTGGAACAACCGCCGACAACGTCCGAACCGACCGGTTCCGTCGCGTTGATGTACACCTTTGCATCTGTGCCAAATCCTCCAGCCACTTTGACCGGAACGGTATCTCTTGTGTTGTCGTTTGGTGTCGACCAAAACGACGCGTCGTTTGGATTCCAGATCCAGGTTTTGTCCCAATTTTGAGCCACGCACGAGTCACCAATTTGCTTCATCAACTTGAGATGTTTTTTGTGGTTTGAGCCTTTCATGCCGCACGGAATGTAAAGTTCGCTGTTCCGCGAAACATTGTGCCGACATTCATTGGCAATGCATCTGGCAGTCCAACCATCGTGACACTCGCAAAATGTATCACTTTCGCCCACAACAACGCTGAAGCAGTTTTTTTCAATGCATTTCAGCATGGAGCAAATAATCGGAATAACGGAACAAGAAAAGTGTGAGCGTAGAATCGCGACGAGTCCAACGTTGTTTTGAATACATGCTTTGCGAACTCGCTAAAAACACAAAAAAAGTATTGGTTTTTTACCAAAAACGAAAAATTTTTTGAAAAATAGTTACCTGTTCGACCGGCTGTTCAATGACAGCCGGGTCGATTTTTTCCCAGTCATCTTGAATGGTCGTGGGTACATTGGTGGTGGTGACCATCAGTCGTTGCTTTGCATGCTTGGAATTTTGATATTTGGACACAAAAAATTGAACTTTGGCGGGATCCACGTTCGGTACATCGGCAGCTGCGAGAGGTGTGCACCGACGGGGGGTTAACTTGGATTTTCTCGCCAACAAGGAAGCGTCGTCGGCGGATGAGATTGCTTGACGTGTTGAATTTTCCCTTTCATTCAAAAAGGCTTCCGTTTTTGCGGCATTTTTCCTTTGTAACTGCCGACTCGGAACTTTTCCGTGGTTCGCACGCTTGCTCTTGGTTGCAAAGTTTTGCTGATGTGGGATGCGACGCATGGTTTTGAAAACTGTTTTTCACAAATTCAACTCTTGTTTTTTTTCAATAAACCAATGAAAAATACCAAAATTCGACACACAAAAAAACGAAAAAACAACATGAGGCCGAAACATTTAAATTTGTTAACTATTGAAACAAATATTGAACGAATGTTTTGTATTCATTTTTTTGTTTTTGTTGTTGACACAAACCCTGAATTTGTATTTTTCAAATGACGTCAGCAACAGACGACATCATTTTGGAATATACGCACATAATGGATGATTTGGATTGGTTAACCGAAGAAGTCAACTTCTATGAAATGAGCAGTTCGCCTGTGCGAAATATTCTCCACGTATCCTATACCCCTAACATAGAATTACAAGACGAAAAAGAAAAAAAGCGTCTTCGACTGCAAGTTTGTAAAGGGCTCCGACAAGAACTTGAAAATGTTAACATTGAAGGGGTTCAACTACATTTTATTTGTCGCGAGAAGGAAGGCGCTGCCGTAGTTTACTACTACACACGATCTGGTTACAGCAAAGCTGTCCAAGCGCAAACCCTCAAGTATTTATTTGCAAGATTCAACGAAAAACATGCCAAGAAGGGATATGTCACGTTCTTACTGAGTCATCCGTCGCTAATCTATCTTGCAAATGCAAAACTCGCATGTACAAACCAAATGATAGAGTATCTTAAAAACAAAAATGCAGAATTGGAACAGAGACTTTACCTGAAATTAAAAGGCGTGGCTGATGCCATTGCAGCTCCGAAGAAAACTTTGCAAGACGAAGTGGTACATATCAAGGCCATCAACGAATCGGATGATGAAAATCGATTTTCTACAGACGATGATCCTAAAACCAAACAATCTCCAAAACGTGCAAAATAATCCGGTACTTATTCAATAAAATTGTTCATTGTTCCATCCATGTAGCACCTTTTTGCTAATGCAACAAAATCTCGTTTTGCCCGAAAAAGCTTGTTAGTTTGAGATTTATATCAAACCCGACTGTCGTAACCATGGGCGGGAGGTGTTGCAATTGTTCACTTACAGCCTCCAGTATTTTTGCGCTATTTACGAGAAAAACAATACGTTGAATCACAAAGTAATGATATGCGACATATGTAAAAGCAATCATGGTATAAAAGTTAAATAATATGAATAAAAGTAAAAAAGTGTGACGACAATAGATGTAATGGCAATTACTATCGTTGTCATGTTTTTGAGTGGTGTTAACAACATTTTCCTTCAATCAATAAAACTAAAAAGTAGGACGAAAATACAAAAAGAAGCATGTTTTGTAAAAAAAAAAAAAAAAAATATTTCGACAAGGTTAAAAAAAACAAAATGTCTGTTAAAGATGTCGGTTTGAGCTTTACGTCTAACCAAACGCCTAACTCTGTGTCTATAACAAGACCTGCTGATAAATCCAGAAACCGTGAGCTGGAAAGTGCATTTTCCACCCAGGCTGACCGCGATGACCAGTCACCGCAAGAGTCTTGGAATTCGAGAGAAAAAAACACAAGTAGGAGGGGTCGACCCACCGCCGGTCGTCGTGATCAGAAAAGTAAAAACGAAGCAAAATTAAATCAGTCACGGAGATATCTGACAAACCAAAGATCCTCTAAAGATCGCACAGATTTGCAAAAAGGTCAAAAGTCGCGCCGCGACAATACTGCCACGTCTAGCAGACGTGAAGAATCGGACAGCGAGCGAGACCGTTCGTTTGACAACGAAAAAGGCAGGGAGCGAAGCATGGATGAAAACGAAACATCATATCCATCAAAAAGGAAACCCAATCACAAGGAAAAAAATGTTAAGAATACGGGCGATCGTTGGTCAAAACATAAAAATAAAAATGCGACAACTGTAGATCGTGCATCCGTGGATCGTGGTGGGTCAGTGACACAAGGAAGGCGTGATGCCGACGAGGACCAGTATAACGACCGATTCGAAGATGATAACTCGAGTTCCATAAAACACAACACGGCGGAGTATAGACGGCAAAAAAAAGAACCAAACGATTCAGAGGAGGTGGATCAGGAGTGGATTGCAAAAAAACAGGTAAACAAACAACAGGTGAACAAACAAAAGTTAAATAAACAACAATCTTTATCAAACAGCCGAGATTTATCAGAGGAGGTCAACAGTACCAGCGACAATGGTGGTTCATCCGACCGCGACGAAAACAACTTGGCGACGCTGTTGAACCCAAAACAACCGTCAAACGAACGACCCATTCTTAACCGTGACCAATTAATTCAGGCGTTGATGGCCAAGACGTGTGTTCAGATTTCCCAGTGCGCAAGGGTTCTGAATCTGGAGAAGCCGACGCGCAAAATGCTCAAGGAAAAGGCGGCCACGTACGTTGCCGAAAACATGACCCCAAAGGCGTTAACCGCCGTTCTCAAGAGTCAAGACTTTCGCCAAGACTACGGCTTTTACGAGCGCTTCACAGGTACAGAGGATACCAAAGTGGTGGACGCCTGCCTAAACGCGTTTGCGAGGCTCGAAAAGACCGTCTACAAGGAACTCAAGTGCAAGTCGACCGATCAAGTCAAACCCCCAAGTTTCGGCGGCGGAGAAAACGGTGGGGATTGCCCTCGTGGATACCGCCAAAAGGAACCAGGCAAAGGTTGCTGCTACAAGGTCGAAGAGGTGTTTGGAAACCAAGTTACCGACGAGGATTTGAAACAATTAAATCGAGAGGAAAAAGATTTGGTGCGCAATCTTTTCCCAAAAGCCGACCCACCGCGCGTGTCGTCGGATCGTCAGGGGCAGTTGCTTCTCGCATTCGCAGAGGACGTGCAAGCGAGAGCCGTAAAACCTCTTGGTGATTTTTTTCAGACCGTAATCGACGAGGTGGACGACAAAGAGGAGTGCGTGGATTCACAAACCTGGTACCAGACCATATCAAACATGTCTTGGTCAGATTTGTTGAAAGGAGTGAACATAGTACAACTGTTGCAGAGGGGGATCGGTTACGTGATCAGACTGCTCGTCAAGATCTTGTACAAGCTCGGAAAGTTGGCAATGATCGCCGTTCAAAAAGTCGCGGGTGCGGTGTGGTCGGCCGGGCAGCAGTTCGCGTGGTATATTCTCAAAGACCCGCTCAACGCGCGCATGATTCTCGCCGTTTGTACGGCCTTTCGTGACCGGATGGCTGACAAGGTGGCAGATTGGTGCGTGAACAACGGTTTAATCGAACGGATCGACACCTCGGGGTCGCCGACAGACCAATCTTGGTCCAGCAAGGTCTTCCAAGCTGTCCGCGAAACCACCGATCTCATGAACAAAGGCGGAGTCCTGGACCCTTTCAACATGGTCAATCACCTGATGTCAAACGATACGCTCCAAAGCCTGACGGGCAAGGTTGCGACTTTGTCTGGCGGATTAATGACTACCTTTGCGTCGTCGATCGGCCCGTTTGGCATCCTCGCCAGCGAGGTTTCCAAGACCGTTTTCCAATACACCACAAACGCCGCCATGGAATCCATCAAAGTTCACGCGTACCAAACCAACGTCGCCGAGTCGTTTTGGATGCTCATCGAGCTGTTCGATATCAGAACCGCGTTTCGGAGACACCCTACTATTTATTATAAATTCCCAAAATTCTTGAAATGGCTTGGTGGGAGCACTGTCGATCGCGATTTCCCGACGACCAATAAATTGATGAAAATGGTGAGATCACGCCCCGACGTTGAGGACGATGATAAAAACAAGTAAACTCCATTACCAGGGATCTAATTTGAACTAAAACCAAACCATGAAGTGTTTTTTAAACATTGTATCACCGCTTGCTACAAAAAAAAATGTCAGCCGAAATTAAAAGAAACATGTTATAAAAGTTTATGTTTCGCAGAAATTGTTGGCACTATAAATGTAGACTACAGAAATTGGTTGTATCGGTTAACCACGGATGGTCCGTTATTGTGTGAGTTTTGTGCCATTTGTTTTTCCGTTGTTTTCTTTACATCAGAGCCAATCAAAAAACAAAAAAATATAATGGAGCATAAAGCAAAAGTACCAAAAATCGCCGACGAAAACGTCTTTGACTTTGTTGACAACGAGCGTCTTAATGATAGATTGGCCGACGAGTTGACGAGGTGTAGGCATAAAAACACGTTGCATTATTTTTGCGGTACAAACACGTCCGAGTTGGAGGTTGAAGTTCACTTTTTCTCCGACCCGGCGTGCAAAACCGGACAGTATGTTATCATTGAAGACTCCCACAATCATGTAGCGTTGTTTTTATCCATCAGAGCCCATATTTTGCAACAAGGTATGGTTTCCGACTACCCTCACGTGACCTATTTCCCCAAGCTCAGCATGAAAGGTCTCAACGACATTGTGGCAGGATTGCATCGCGGGGACGCGGCGGTAGACGCCGTGAGAAAGGACATCGGCCCGGACTACCCTTTGCCCAAACGCTTCTTCGCGTCACTCGTCGGTCACTCGGAACAATGTGTTAGCGTCATGGACGCGAGAACGGTCAGGTGTGTGACGCACTGCCCTGACGAGGCGCGGAGTGAGCACACGTCGTGTCGTTTTCGCGTTTTAATAAATGAAGCTTGTGATTCCATGGACTCCAATGCCTGTCTTCCGTTGAGCCTTTTCCCGCAACAAGCACGCAGGTTCGAACTGTCGCGCGGATTGCATGCATCGTGGCCCATGGATTTTGAAAACCCAAAAGAACCTAACCTTTTAAATCAACCCACCGTCATAGCCATTGATGAGGATCTCGGTCTTTGTTTACACCGCAAGTTTCAAAACCACGTGGCTTTAATCGCAGGCGTCCCACCAGATACCAGTCTTTATAAATATCTAGACGAACACCCGTATCGGTACAAGGGTCAAAAACAGTCTAAACACGCCCCGTTGGTTCACGGTCGCACCCTCTACGGGCATTGCTTACAAGACGCGAAAGACGTCGGTCGTTTTATCGCAGATGTGGTTTTTAAGACGTACAACGCCACACGTCTGCGCATTACAACCGCCGATATCGCACTTCACTGGTAAACCAAACAAAAAAAATGCAATAAAAAAAAAGGCACACCCTTGTTCTAGTCTTGGTTTGTCGATCCAACACTATTCCTGCGTACAATACACAAACGTTTTATTGAACGTTGACCTCTTTAAGGAAATGTCCAACGTTCCAACTACATTTTTTTCTTTTTTTTAAGAATCCAGTTCTGCAGATCTCTGGCGCCTCCAATATGCACAATGTAACCATTCATTTGAACAAAAACAAGTGGATAGGTTCCTTTATACTTGGTTTGAGCGGCGAACTCGCTGGCGCTTTTGTAATGCTCTAACATTTCATGTTCTCCAAATAAGATGAATCGATTATTGTGTCGAAGACTCGGTTCTTGATTGACTGCTTCATAAGCCATTTGAGAAAACGGGCAACCGGACATACCGATTACGGTTACTGCAAATGGAACTTTAAGTCGCGGATCTAAATCGCATAAACGCTGATACAATGGAGTATCCATGACGACATCTTCGCTATCACTGCTTTGATCCATTGTGTGTTTTTTTTAAATTAAAACGTGACGATATTGGGTAAAAAACCTGTCGGTTAAACGAGCGTCTGCAATTTTTTTTTATGAGCCGCACACTTTTTGGAAACCCAACTTTGAAAAATGTCAAAGACTTTTTTTCCGTGTCCTTTTCGTGTCGAAATTTTTTCTTGTTGAATTTTTGGTAATAAAGGTACACTTGTCCAACTTGTGCCATATCCTTGACAATGCACCGTGTTTGTAACAACCCTTGGATCCGTGGTCTTTCAGGTTAAAGTAACCGTGGTTCATATTGTGTAGAATACCAAGAGTGACGATGTTTGCTCATATTGTTGATATTGTTGCTGACCAGGAGACGGCTCTGGCGAATACAACAAAGATGTTTACAAAAAGTTGCCAGGTGAAAAGCACCTATTTGGCATGAGCGTTGGAAAGGGAAGGGTGGTTGACGCTCAAAATAGTAGTAACTTTGGTACGTTCGCTAAAAACACTTCCGCATCAAAACAATACATCGTTTGCTCTTAACCGGTGGTCAAAAACAAACAGGAGATCTTTAAAAGCAAATCGGAATATCAAATCTAAATGACAGACTCACAGATTGCCAGATTTTAATAAAAGTAGGAATTCGAGGTCTCTGTCGACCCGTGGTCGCGGGATTTTATATGTGACTTAGACCCCGACTTCCTACATTTCTATCTATTTAGGATGATATACAAGGCTGAAAATGGAAGAAAATTTTATGTTATAGGTTAGGTTGAAACTGAAATTGATACAATTCTTGGCAGAGCGTGTTTTTATGGTCTTTCCAGTTTCGGGGTCTCACCAGTTCCTCTATATCTGCCGTCGGGTGGAATGTTTCGTGGTTCGGTTCCAGACGACACATGTACTGGGACTGTCGACAATGCTTACAGGAATGGCGTTGCTTGAACATAGCACATGTGCACTTGATCGCAACCCTCCACCGTAAAGACCAAGTGTGTACAGCACCATCTTCAAACGGAATTATTGCTGTTTTTCGTGCAAAATTTTGGGTAGCAAAGGTACACTTGTCCAACTTGTGCCGTGTCCTTGACAATGCACCGTGTTTGTAACAGTCCTCTGAACCATGGTCTTTCAGGTTAAACTAACCGTGGTTCATATTATGTTGGATCGAGAGGGTGACGACGTTTGGTAACAAAAAAATCGGCCGAAAAAAGTTTCTCAAATTTTTTTTTGACTTGCACACTTTTTGGAAAACCCAACTTTTAAAAATTTCAGAGACTTTTTTTTCGTGTCTATTTCATGTCGAAATTTCTTTGTGTCAAATTTTGGGTAGCAAAGGTACACTTGCCCAACTCGTGCCGTGTCCTTGACAATACGCCGTGTTTGTAACAGTCCTCTGAACCATGGTCTTTCAGGTTAAACTAACCGTGGTTCATATTATGTGGAATCAAGAGAGTGACGACGTTTGGTCACCAAAAAATCGGCCTAAAAAGTTTCTCCAAATTTTTTTTTGACTTGCACGCTTTTTGGAAAACCCAACTTTTAAAAATTTCAGAGACTTTTTTTCGTGTCCTTTTTATGTCGAAATTTTTTCGTGTCCTTTTCATGTCGAAATTTCTTCGTGTCAAATTTTGGGTAGCAAAGGTACACTTGCCCAACTCGTGCCGAATGCTTGACAATGCACCGTATTTGTAACAGTCCTCTGAACCATGGTCTTTCAGGTCAAAGTAACCGTGGTTCATATTATGTGGAATCAAGAGAGTGCCGACGTTTGGTCACAAAAAAATCGGCCGAAAAAAGTTTCTCAAATTTTTTTTTTGACTTGCACACTTTTCGGAAAACACAACTTTTAAAAATTTTAGAAACTTTTTTTCGTGTCTATTTCATGTCGAAATTTTTTCGTGTCAAATTTTGGGTAGCAAAGGTACACTTGCCCAACTTGTGCCGTGTCCTTGACAATGCACCGTGTTTGTAACAGCCCTTTGAACCATGGTCGTTTAGTTTACTCTTGGACATATTCTTTATGTATTGGCAATCTAAAGTTTAATGTAACGCGAATTGGATTTTAGATAAATATTTGTCAACGGCCACGACGTCAACGCCACGGTGCTGTGTCTACCAACATGGCCGTCCAGTGAGTTGTCAAGCCCATTGCCGTTTCCAACGATTGACCAGCAATCCCAAGCGTTTACGATTAAGGTATTTTCGGTATCAATATCGTCAATCAAACGCGGGAAATGTGAAACAGTTTCTATATTATCCTTTTTTCCAATGCCAGTAAAGGACACGTGAATGTCTTGATATTGTGGAGAAACCTCGTCCCAGACGGGCCACCACAGGTAATACTGGAACATATCAGCTTGGGAAAGACCAAAGACGGCGCTTGTGACTTTGTCGTCCCTGTACCTCTCGGCAAAATTGTTGGCCCCGACCAGCGACATAACAAGCGAAGACTTTTTGAGGTAACGGCACACGGTAAAAATCTTGTGGAATAAGTTTGAGTAAAAACTTCGGACCGCCATATGACGTTTCTTTGCGTCTGTAATACCAATCATGTATTTTTGGTAATCGACCTGGTTGATATTATCGAATGCCAAGCCGATGGCGTGTAACATGTGCACGTTAACGTACTGTTGATGGTAAAGGACAGCGGTGTACGTATAAATCATGATATTTGGCGGGTTTTTAAGTTTGCCGTAAGCGCCTGTTTTCCATCCGAAGTTCTGCTTTAAAAGTGTTTGATTATAGTGACGCTCCATGTCGATGTTGACGGGTTCCCTTGTTAAAACAAGTTTCTTAACATCGTCGAGATTGTCTTCTTCTTGGTAAAACACACGGGTCGGCTTCATGTATTCATCGTAATTTTGTAACAGCATTTCAATCGTCCATTTTGGGAAGGCATACGTCCCAGATTTTTTGGTTACTTTGTACACAGAGTAGAGGTTCAACATTGCATTTTTAATGTCGGTTAGCATCGCCTTTGTAATCTCGGGCTCGTCCACGTCTGCTTGTTTAATTAATTTTTTTGTGACATGTGGGGAATTTTTTTCATAAGACGCTTTTTGGTTCTTCAACGCCGTCGGATCGTCTGCAAACCCTTGTTTATTGTACATTTCAGACTTAAGCCAGTCATTGGTAATGTGACTGGCGGGTTTAACATGAAACTCCTCGAGAAGGGACGTTATGTAGACCAGGGTTCCCATTTTAGGGTCTGTGACACGAAAGCAAATCTCTCTATCATGCGTCAAAATTAAGGCTTGAAGCGGAAATTCATTGTAATTTTGAAAGAATCGATAATTGGTAACTTGACGCCTGGTTTCGTCCAGGGCGTATGGTTTGTTGTGAAAAACAATTCGGACTTGGTCTGGTCCGAGTGTTTTCCACCACCAATGCAGAGGACGTTTATCGCGATTGTCGGCTTGTGTGAACATGACCACACGGAGATTGCTCACAAATAAATTTAGCCTTCCATTATACTGAAATACCGTTTGATGAAATCCGCATTGGAGTTTGTAAAAAGCATCGATTTCTGTTGCATTAAGATGGCGGATTTTGAAATCCGATTCTTCAACACCAAGTTGTTCTGGATTCCTGATTTCTTGCATCTCAAGAATCGACACCCTTTTAGTTTCTGACAATTGTTTTGTCGGCACACTTTTTGCCAATTGCGCCATTGGTTGTTTATTTGGTTCCTGCTTGGAATCCATTTTGGCATCCTTTTTGGCATCCTTGTTGGCATCCTTTTTGGCATCCTTGTTGGCATCCTTTTTGGCATCCTTGTTGGCATCCTTGTTGGCATCCTTTTTGGCATCCTTTTTGGCATCCTTTTTGGCATCCTTTTTGGCATCCTTTTTGGCATCCTTTTTGGCATCCTTGTTGGCATCCTTTTTGGAATCCTTTTTGGAATCCTTTTTGGAATCCTTTTTGGAATCCTT
>JACCDH010985996.1_pt1 | contig 15667 bp, 14 predicted proteins | sample 7442481 | NCBI WGS metagenome assembly JACCDH01 (sample SAMN15323433, study PRJNA562643) | freshwater metagenome | isolation source: river surface water | place: USA:Blue River Watershed | collected 2017-08-15
CAAGTCGATACTCCCAGAGGCTTGAAGCGAGTCAGATTCGTGGGGTGCATTGTGCGGGAAAGCAAAAAAGCCCGCAAACTTTCGTTTGCGGGCTTTGGAATTCTGGCTCCCCGACCTGGACTCGAACCAGGGACCTGCGGATTAACAGTCCGTCGCTCTACCGACTGAGCTATCAGGGAACAGAGGCAAGATTATGACCAATCTCGACAGGGTTGTCAAATAGATTTATCGAGAGAAATCTGACAACCCCGGCGGAATAACCTTGTCGCCGTGCTTACAGCACCTTGGCGATCGCATCGACCACGCGGTCAATGTTGCGCGAGTTCAGGGCGGCGACGCAGATGCGGCCGGTGTCCACCGCGTAGATCGAGAACTCGTCCTTCAGGCGCGCGACTTGTTCCTTCGTCAGGCCCGAGTACGAGAACATGCCTCGCTGCTTCACGACGAAATCGAAATCATGACCGGGGGCCTTGGCCTTCAGCTTGTCGACCATCGCCTGTCGCATTTCCTTGATGCGCACGCGCATGCCGGCCAGTTCCTCTTCCCACAGCTTGCGCAGTTCCGGCGTCGCCAGCGCAGTCGCGACCACCTGGCCACCGTGCATCGGCGGGTTCGAGTAGTTGGTACGAATCACACGCTTCAATTGCGACATCAGGCGCGACGCTTCCTCGGACGATGACGCGACGATGGACAGCGCGCCGACGCGCTCGCCGTACAGCGAGAACGACTTCGAGAACGAGTTCGACACGAACAGCGGGCCACCGGCTGTGGCGAACATGCCGACCACCTTGCCGTCTTCGGCGATGCCATCGCCAAAGCCCTGATAGGCCATGTCGAGGAAGGGCACCAGACCGCGCTGGGTCACGACCTCGATCACTTGCTTCCACTGCTCGTCGGTCAGATCGGCGCCGGTCGGGTTGTGGCAGCACGCATGCAGCAGGATGATGGAGCCGGCCGGGACGCTCTTGAGCGTATCCAGCATGCCGGCGAAATTCACGCCCTTGGTGGTCGAATCGTAGTACGGGTAGTTGTTCACGACGAAGCCGGCCGATTCGAACAGCGCGCGGTGGTTTTCCCAGCTCGGGTCGCTGATGTAGACCTGTGCATTCGGCGAGAAGCGCTTCAGGAAGTCGGCGCCGAGCTTCAGCGCGCCAGTGCCGCCAATCGCCTGCGCGGTGATGGCGCGCTTGGATTTCACGACATCGCTGTCCGCACCAAACACCAGTTCCTGCACTGCCTTGTCGTACGCAGCCAGACCTTCGATCGGCAGGTAGGTGCGCGGTGCCAGCTTTTCCATCAGCAGCGCCTCGGCCTTCTGCACGCAGCCCAGCAGCGGCACCTTGCCATGGTCGTCGTAATAGACGCCGACGCCGAGATTGGTCTTCTCGGGATTCTGGTCCGCATTGAAAGCTTCGGTGATGCCGAGGATGGGGTCGCGCGGCGCCATCTCGATGGCAGCGAACAGGGGGGCGGAGAGCGGTGCGTTCATCGTGTTAACATGAAAAGTTACTAAGAGGGGGCAGATCGTTCCGGCCGGAATACACGCTTCGGAACCCGTTTTGCGATGCAATTTCGACGAATTCGGCCGATCTGCGAAACCCTGCATTTTACCAAAGGTCAAATCCCGAATGGCTGAATTAACCGAAGTCGACAGCGCGCTGGACGAATCGAAATTCGTCAGCTTCGAGGGCTCGCCTTTCCGCCTGTACCAGCCTTTTCCGCCGGCCGGCGACCAGCCGGAGGCAATCGCGAAGCTGGTCGAGGGGGTGGAGGACGGGCTGTCGTTCCAGACCCTGCTGGGCGTGACCGGCTCCGGCAAGACCTACACGATGGCGAACGTGATCGCACGGCTGGGCCGCCCGGCGATCGTGTTCGCACCGAACAAGACGCTGGCCGCGCAGCTGTACAGCGAATTCCGCGATTTCTTTCCGCAGAATGCGGTCGAGTACTTCGTCAGTTACTACGATTACTACCAGCCTGAAGCCTATGTGCCGCAGCGGGACTTGTTCATCGAAAAGGATTCCGCGATCAACGAGCACATCGAGCAGATGCGCTTGTCGTGCACCAAGTCGCTGATGGAGCGGCGCGATGTGGTGATTGTCGCGACCGTGTCCGCGATCTACGGTATCGGTAACCCGAATGAATATCACCAGATGATCCTGACGCTGCGCGCGAAGGATCGCGTTTCACAGCGTGACATCATCGCGCGCCTGATCCAGATGCAGTACACGCGCAACGAGATGGACTTTGACCGCGGTACCTTCCGTGTCCGCGGCGATACGATCGACATCTTCCCGGCCGAACATGCAGAACTGGCGGTGCGGGTTGATTTGTTCGACGATGAAATCGACAGCATCCAGCTGTTCGACCCATTGACGGGGCGCGTGCGGCAGAAGATTCCGCGCTTCACTGTCTACCCCGGTTCGCATTACGTGACGCCGCGCTCGACCGTGCTGCGCGCGATCGAGACCATCAAGGAAGAGCTGCGCGACCGACTCGAATGGTTCCGCCAGCAGAACAAGCTGGTCGAGGAGCAGCGCCTTGAGCAGCGCACGCGTTTTGACCTGGAGATGATGGCCGAGATCGGCTTCACCAAGGGCATCGAGAACTACTCGCGCCATCTGTCGGGCGCGAAGCCCGGCGAGCCGCCGCCGACGCTGGTGGACTACCTGCCCGAAGATGCGCTGATGTTCCTCGACGAGTCGCATGTGCTGACCGGTCAGCTCAATGGCATGTACAACGGCGACCGAGCACGCAAGCAGAATCTGGTTGATTACGGTTTCCGTTTGCCGTCGGCGCTGGACAACCGCCCACTGCGCTTCGACGAATTCGAATCGAAGATGCGGCAGACTATCTTCGTGTCGGCGACACCGGCCGATTATGAGCGCAAGCATTCAGGGCAAGTCGTCGAGCAGGTGGTGCGCCCGACGGGCCTGGTCGATCCGCAGGTCATCGTGCGCCCGGCCACCACGCAGGTCGATGACCTGATGAATGAAATCACCGAGCGCGTGAAGGTCAATGAGCGCGTGCTGGTCACGACGCTGACCAAGCGCATGGCCGAGCAGTTGACCGAGTTCCTGTCCGATAACGGCATCGCAGTGCGTTACCTGCATTCCGACATCGATACCGTCGAGCGGGTCGAGATCATCCGTGACCTGCGGCTCGGTACCTTTGATGTGCTGGTCGGCATCAACCTGCTGCGCGAAGGTCTGGACATTCCGGAAGTGTCACTGGTCGCGATCCTGGACGCCGACAAGGAAGGCTTCCTGCGTTCCGAGCGCAGCCTGATCCAGACCATCGGTCGTGCGGCGCGTAATTTGAACGGCACCGCGATTTTGTATGCGGACCGCATCACCGACTCGATGCAGCGCGCGATCGGCGAGACCGAGCGCCGTCGCACGAAACAACTGGCGTTCAATGAAGAGCACAGCATCACGCCGGTCGGCGTGAAGAAACAGATCCGCGAACTGATTGATGGCGTCTACAAGATCGACGAGGCGCGCGAAGAGCTGATGGCTGCGCAGGAGCAGGCGAAGTACGAAGCGATGAGCGAGAAGCAGGTCGCCAAAGAGATCAAGCGTCTCGAGAAACTGATGATGGAGCACTCGAAGAATCTCGAGTTCGAGAAGGCGGCGCAAGTGCGCGACCAGTTGCACCTGCTAAAAGAGCAGTTGTTCGGTGCGCCGGGCTCGGACAACGTCACGTCCATCACCGGCAAATGACGCTTCCGTACTCCGGGCACGGCGCATGAGCGTTCCGCAGCCTTTCCTTGATGCGTTGCAGCTGGCGTCGCCGGACTGGCAGCCGGTGCTCGCGCGCGGCCTGCAGGCTGTCGCAGCTGCCGATCCTGGGTATCTGGCGCAGCTGGCGGCAGACCACTACTTGCCGACCGACGGTCGTCTGTTCGCGGCCTTTGCGCAACCGCTCGCCGCAGTGCGCTATGTGCTGGTCGGTGAGGGGCCTTACCCACGTGAAGAAAGCGCCACCGGTGTCTGTTTCATGGATGGCGCGGTGAAAGACTTGTGGTCCTCGGCCGGCTTGTCGAAACCCGTCAATCGCGCCACGTCGCTGCGCAACTTCATGAAAATGCTGATGGTCGCTGATGGTTTGCTGTCACCGGACGCGACTGGCGGCGAAGCGGTGGCCGCCGTCGCGCATCGTGCAAGGGCGGCGGACTCGACCTTTATCCAGACCTTGCCCGAGCTGCAGGCCAATCTGACCAGGCACGGCTTCCTGCTGCTGAACGCCGCACTGGTGTTCCGGCCGACGGTGCCGCCCATCAAGGACGCAAAGGCCTGGCGGCCGCTGCTGGAGACGGTGCTCGAAGCGCTGGCGAGCAGGCCGGGGCAGGCGGCGCCGACCCTGGTCTTGTGGGGCAAGATTGCCGGCTGGCTGGACGGCTTGCCGGCGGTCTCGCATTTCCCGCGCTCGGTGGCCGAGCATCCGTACAACCTGAGCTTTATCCAGAACGCAGGCATGCAGTCGCTGTTCAGGCCCATGCACTTGCTGCGCGCCACTTGAATGGAGGCGCCGGATCGGACGCCGGTGATTTCCTTTTTGGTAATGGGTGAGGCCCAACTTCCTGCCAAGCGCGACTACAGGAATTAAAAAGGTTCCCAATAACCCCAATACCTGACAACGACAGTCGGCTTTGGTATACTCGACCAAAACGATGGGGATTCACCCGGCCGGTTGCCGGATCACCACCATCACAGGCCAATGCGACAGGCCACCCACGCAGCCACTATAAAGACCCGGAAACAGCCGCCCTCATATCGGAGTAAGCCATGCGCCTCACTACCAAAGGTCGTTTCGCCGTTACCGCCATGATCGATCTGGCCCTGCGCCAGCATCAGGGGCCCGTGACGCTCGCCGGCATCAGCCAGCGTCAGGAAATTTCGCTGTCGTACCTCGAACAACTGTTCGGCAAGCTGCGTCGCCATGAGATCGTGGAATCGGTGCGCGGTCCGGGCGGGGGTTACAACCTTGCGCGCCGCGCGGAAGACATCACCGTGGCCGACATCATCATCGCCGTCGACGAGCCGCTCGATGCCACGCAATGCGGCGGCAAGGAGAACTGCCACGGCGAGGGCGAACACCATGGTACCCGCTGCATGACCCATGACCTGTGGGCGACGCTGAACGCGAAGATGGTGGATTACCTTGATTCCGTTTCATTGAAAGACCTGGTCGACCAGCAGAAGCAGAAGGTCGCCGAGCAAAAGCCGGTAGTCGTGATGCAGCGCTCGCATCAGGCCGCCTGATCGTACCCGGATACCCGAGAAATACTGGAGTTCAGAAACATGAATGCACCACTGGCCAAATCGCTGATGGACACCATCAGGGCCCCGCACTTTCCGATCTACCTCGATTACTCGGCCACCACGCCGGTCGACCCGCGCGTTGCGGACAAGATGATTCCGTACCTGCGCGAGCAGTTCGGCAATCCGGCGTCGCGCAGCCACATGTATGGTTGGGAGGCCGAGAAGGCCGTGGAAGAAGCGCGCGGCCATGTCGCCGCACTGGTGAATGCCGATCCGCGCGAGATCATCTGGACCTCGGGCGCGACCGAAGGCAACAACCTGGCCATCAAGGGCGCCGCGCATTTCTACAAGACCAAAGGCAAGCACATCATCACGGTCAAGACCGAGCACAAGGCCGTGCTCGACACCGTACGTGAGCTGGAGCGCCAGGGCTTTGAAGCGACTTACCTCGAGCCGGGCCCGAACGGCCTGATCACGATTGCACAACTCGAAGCGGCGATCCGTCCGGACACGATTCTGGTGTCGGTCATGTGGGTCAACAACGAGATCGGCGTGATCCAGCCCATTGCCGAGATCGGCGAGCTGTGCCGCAGCAAGGGCATCATCTTCCACTCGGACGCCGCGCAGGCGACCGGCAAGACCCCGATCGACCTCGAGAAAGTGAAAGTCGACCTGGTGACCTTCACCGCGCACAAGACCTATGGCCCGAAGGGCGTCGGCGCGCTGTACGTACGCCGCAAGCCGCGCGTGCGCATCGAGGCGCAGATGCACGGCGGCGGTCATGAGCGCGGCCTGCGCTCGGGCACGCTGGCCACGCACCAGATCGTCGGCATGGGCGAAGCCTTCCGTATCGCGAAGGAAGAGATGGACGCCGAGATCCCGCGCATCAAGGCGCTGCGTGACCGTCTGGCCAAGGGCCTGAACGAGATCGAAGAGGTCTATGTGAACGGTGACCTCGAACACCGCGTGCCGCACAACCTGAACGTGAGCTTCAACTATGTCGAGGGCGAGTCGCTGATCATGGCGATCAAGGACATCGCGGTGTCATCCGGATCGGCCTGTACCTCGGCCAGCCTGGAGCCGTCGTATGTGCTGCGCGCGCTGGGCCGCAGCGATGAACTGGCGCACAGCTCGATCCGCTTCACCTTTGGCCGTTTCACGACCGAGGAAGATGTCGACTTCACGATCAACCTGATCAAGACCAAGGTCGGCAAGTTGCGTGAGCTGTCGCCACTGTGGGACATGTACAAGGACGGTATCGACATCAACTCCATCCAGTGGGCGGCGCACTGAGTGCGTGCCGACGGAGACTTATAGAAACGCATCACGAGACAAGTAAAGAGACAGGAGCACCACCATGGCTTACTCTGAAAAAGTTCTGGACCACTACGAAAACCCCCGCAATGTCGGCGCCTTCGACAAGGGCGACGAGACCGTCGGCACCGGCATGGTCGGCGCGCCGGCTTGCGGCGACGTGATGAAGCTGCAGATCAAGGTCGGCGCCGATGGCGTGATCGAGGACGCCAAGTTCAAGACCTATGGCTGCGGTTCGGCGATTGCATCGTCATCGCTGGTCACCGAATGGGTGAAGGGCAAGACCCTTGATGAGGCGCTGGCTATCAAGAACACCGCGATTGCGGAAGAGCTGGCGCTGCCACCGGTGAAGATCCATTGCTCGATCCTTGCCGAGGACGCGATCAAGGCAGCCGTGGCCGATTACAAGGCGCGTCACGGCGAAGAGCAGAAGGCGGCTTAAAAGGAACGACGCTGGATCCCGGCATTCGCCGGGATGACATGGCATGGGGAGTCCCTTGACCGTCGTTCCAGCAAAAGCTGGAACCCTGTGACTTTGCAAGCGAGAAAAACGATGGCAATCACCCTGACCGAAAAAGCAGCCAAGCATGTGACGCGCTACATCGAAAAGCGCGGCAAGGGCATCGGCCTGCGCTTTGGCGTGCGCACCACCGGTTGCTCGGGCCTGGCCTACAAGCTCGAGTATGTGGACGAGGCCGCGAACGAAGACCAGGTGTTCGAGTCGCATGGCGTGAAGGTCTATGTTGACCCGAAAAGCCTGCCCTACATCGACGGCACCGAGCTCGACTTTGCGCGCGAGGGCCTGAACGAAGGCTTCAAGTTCTACAACCCGAACGTGAAGGATGAGTGTGGTTGCGGCGAAAGCTTCCGCATCTGAGCCTCTTTCTTCCGGGACTTGACCAGCCTGTTGCGTATCGACAGGCTTTTGTTTTTTAGATGAGCATGGATAACCACTTTGCGCTGTTCCAGATGACGCCGGCTTTCGCGATCGACGCGGCCGCGCTGGACGCTGCTTACCGCGAATTGCAGGGCAGGGTGCATCCGGACAAGTTCGCCAGTGCCACCGACACCGAGAAGCGGGTCGCGATGCAATGGGCAACGCGCGCGAACGAGGCCTACCAGACACTGAAGAATCCGCTCAAGCGCGCGGCTTATTTGTGCGAGCTGAACGGGGTCGATCTTGGCATTGAATCGAACACCGCAATGGCACCGGCCTTCCTGATGCAGCAGATGGAATGGCGCGAGGCGCTGGATGATGCGCGCGATGGACGCGATCTCGGCGCGCTGGACAAGCTCGACGCCGAGCTGCGCGCAGAGCGCAATCGCCAACTGGACGCCATTGGTTCCCTGCTGGATGGCGGCCAGTATCCGCAGGCGGGCGAGCGCGTGCGTCAGCTGATGTTCGTCGAACGCTTTGGCGAGGAAGTCGCGCGTGCTTTCGAGGCTCTCGAAGCCTGACGGCGTGCCCGCGTGAACAGAATACGATAACGATAATCCATGGCACTCCTGCAGATCTCCGAACCCGGCATGTCGACCGCGCCGCACCAGCATCGGCTGGCCGTCGGCATCGACCTTGGCACCACCAATTCGCTGGTGGCGACCGTGCGCCACGGCATTCCCGAAGTGCTGGATGATGAGGACGGCCATTCTCTGTTGCCGTCGGTCGTCCGTTATCTGCCGAATGGCCATGCCAACATCGGCTACAAGGCACAGGCCGCGCAGACCACGGATCCGAAGAACACCATTATTTCGGTCAAGCGCTTCATGGGGCGCGGGCTGAAGGACATTGCGTACGTCGAGAACCTGCCGTACGACTTCGTCGATGCGCCGGGCATGGTGCAGCTGCGCACCGTTGCCGGCGTGAAGAGCCCGGTCGAAGTATCGGCCGAGATCCTGGCCACGCTGCGCCAGCGCGCCGAAGATGCGCTCGGCGATGAACTGGTTGGTGCGGTCATTACCGTGCCGGCATATTTCGATGACGCGCAGCGGCAGGCGACCAAGGATGCCGCGAAGCTGGCCGGCCTGAACGTGCTGCGCCTGCTGAACGAGCCGACCGCGGCCGCGATTGCCTATGGTCTCGACCATGGATCCGAAGGTGTGTATGCCGTGTATGACCTCGGCGGCGGCACTTTCGATATCTCGATCCTGCGCCTGTCCAAGGGCGTGTTCGAAGTGCTGTCCACCGGCGGCGATTCGGCGCTCGGCGGCGATGACTTTGACCACCGACTGTTCTGCTGGATTATCGAGCAAGCCAATCTCGCGCCGCTGTCGGACGAAGACACCCGTATCCTGATGGTCAAGGCGCGCGAAGCGAAAGAGCTGCTGTCCTCGCACAACGAGACCCATATCGATGCACGCCTGAATTCGGGCGAGGAAGTGCGCCTGACCATCAGCGCCGCCGAGTTCGCGAACATTACGCAGCATCTGGTCGGCAAGACGCTGGCCCCGTGCCGCAAGGCGGTCCGGGATGCCGGCCTGGCTGTCGAGGATATCGACGGCGTCGTGCTGGTCGGCGGCGCCACGCGCATGCCGCATGTGCGCAAGGCTGTCGGCGAATACTTCCAGACCGTGCCGCTGGCAAACATCGACCCCGACAAGGTCGTCGCGCTCGGCGCGGCAATACAAGCCAATCTGCTGGCAGGCAATCGCGCGGCCGGTGATGACTGGCTGCTGCTGGACGTGATCCCGCTGTCGCTCGGCATCGAGACCATGGGCGGACTGGTGGAGAAAGTCATTCCGCGCAATTCGACGATACCGTGCGCGCGCGCGCAGGAATTCACCACTTTCAAGGATGGGCAGACCGCGATGGCCGTGCACGTGGTGCAGGGCGAGCGCGAGATCGTGTCCGAGTGCCGTTCACTGGCGCGCTTCGAGCTGCGCGGTATTCCGCCGATGGCGGCCGGTGCGGCGCGTATCCGAGTCACCTATCAGGTCGATGCTGACGGATTGCTGTCGGTGTCGGCACGCGAAATGCACTCCGGCGTCGAAGCGTCGATCGAGGTCAAGCCTTCGTATGGGCTCGGCGACGATGATATTGCACGCATGCTGCAGGATTCGTTCACGTCGGCCGAGGAAGACATGCAGCAGCGCGCGCTGCGTGAAGAGCAGGTTGAGGCCGAGCGCATCCTGCTGGCGACCGCATCGGCGCTGGCACAGGACGCCGCTTTGCTGAGCGCGGAAGAACGCGCCACGATCGACCGCCTGATGGACGCCGTGCGCAAGACCATCACCGGCACCAGCCATCTCGCGATCAACTCGGCCGTTGCCGATCTGGCCCGCGGTACCGAAGATTTTGCGGCGCGCCGTATGGATCGCAGCGTCCGTGCCGCACTCACCGGCAAGAAGCTCGACGAGGTCGCCTGAAGCGATCGGCTGCTGCAGACGCAGCGTGCTCGACCCTGCGACCGGAACAAGAAAACCATCAATCACCCAGCAACGAAACACCGACCCAAGGAATCGCCGTGCCCCAGATCGTCGTGCTCCCCCATGAAACCCTGTGCCCCGAAGGCGCCGTACTCGAGGCGCCGACCGGTACCTCGGTCTGCGATGCATTGCTGGAGAACGATATCGAGATCGAGCATGCGTGCGAGAAGTCCTGTGCCTGCACGACCTGCCATGTGGTCGTGCGCGAAGGCTTTGCGTCACTGAACGAGGCCGAGGAAAAGGAAGAAGACTTGCTCGACATGGCCTGGGGGCTGGAGGCGACGTCGCGTCTCTCGTGCCAGGCCATCGTCGGTACCGAAGACCTCGTGGTCGAGATCCCCAAGTACACGATCAACCACGCGCGCGAGAACCACTAAGCCGGCAAGGCGCGAAGGGAGGCCCCATGCGATGGACAGACACGGTACAGATCGCCGAGGCGCTGTACGACAAATACCCCGATATCGATCCGTTGACGATACGCTTCACCGACCTGCACAAATGGGTGATGGCGCTGGACGGCTTCAATGACGACCCGAATCATTCGGGCGAAAAGATCCTCGAGGCGATACAAATGGCCTGGATCGAAGAGGCAAAATAAAGAGGTCAGTGAAACAGCCCAGGGCGCATTCCGAAATCGGCATGCGCCCTTGTTGTTGGTGGTGTCGGGCAGTTGCCGCTCCGGGCAGATCAAAGCATATCTGTAAGTCGGCCGTTGTTCAATTTGCGGCCAGCGTGCCGTCTACCACCTTCACGCGATCGCCTGCGCGCCACGAAGGCTGGGTGTCGTACTTGAAGGCGCGCTTCTCGCCATTCTCCATGCGCACGTCCACTTCCCACGCGGTGCCCCTACGGGTGCGCTTTTCGATCTCGTTGCCCGCATAGCCGCCGCCGACAGCACCTGCGACGGTCGCGAGCGTCTTGCCCGAACCACCGCCGACCTGATTGCCGAGCAAGCCGCCCACGACGGCGCCCGCGACGACGCCGACACCGCTGGGCTTGGCCGCGACTTCAATTGTCCGCACACCTTCGACCTTGCCGCAGATATCGCAGATCGCTGGTGCCTGCGCGACCGGCGGCATCGCTTGCTGCGGTGCGCCGGCCTGTACTGGCACCGGAGCGGGCTGAGACGCTGCGGCCACTTGCGTCGCAGGCTTTCTGTGCGGGGCCGTTGCATGGGCCGCAGCTCTGCTTTGTGTCCGGGGATCGGCAGCGCTGGAGGATGCCTGTGGCGTACCGGACACCTTGCCTGCATCAGCCGCAGGTGCGCCCGGCGTTGCTGCACTCATTTCCGGTGCTTCATTGCTCTTCGATGTCGGCAACCAGTCCATGATCGCCGCCGTGCCCACGAGACTGACGATGATCACCGAGGCGGCAGCAGCGGCCACCAGCGGATGCATTTTGACGAAGGATGTCGAGCTCATCTGGGGTTCCTCTCTGTTCTGACATAAGGTGTTGAGACGATGAAAGTCTCAATTGGTTTCAAGAAATATTTGTGAACTTAAATTTCTTGCTGGTCATGCCACAGCCACACTGTGGCCGCGCTTGCAGAGATGCATGATGAGCTTGCTCAATACGGCAAACCATCAACGAAGAACTTGCTTACAAATACTTGGCGGCAACTCAGACGATGATGGATGTCGATTCGCTTCCGACCGAAGCGCCGCTGGCGGATGAATCACTGGGCGAATGAGCGCGGGTTGACTGGGAATTTGCCGGCGCACGTAGCTGCGGTTCGGTCCATCCGCTGCCATGCATCAGGTCGGCAATCAAGTCGCGGCATTGCGCGAAGCACGCATACACGGCTTGCGAAATCATGTTCGCATCGACCACGCTGAAGCCGGCATCCCTGAGCCGCGCATACATCGCATTGCGGCAGGCGCTGAGAAAGTAACGCACGCAAGCCTTGTCGGACACCTGCCGCGGCTTCGGGCAGCGGATGCCGGCATGCGGCCGCAAGCAATCAGCGCCGGTAGCGGCAGTAAAGCGCTTTGCTCGCCGCACCAGACAGGCGGCCAGTGCATTGCTGGCGCCGCGTATCGCATTCGCCAGTGCGCCCAATAGTGCCGGCCCGACCAGGTCCCGAAGCTGGGTTGAGTCATAAGCAGGTTGCAGACGGCCCGCCAGATAGCCGTTAAAAACGACAGTTGCCACCACATAAGGCACCATGCCTGCCAGCGCGACCACGATCCTGCCCTCGAAATTCAGCGCATGACGATCGACCGAGGGCCCGATCCGCTCAAACGAGGATTTGCACACCTCGATCACGGTAGCCTCGGCCACCAGGCCGAGATTGCGTGCCGGTAGCAGTTGGGTATCGACCTGCCACGTCGGGTCGATGCTGCCGACCAGCGTGCCGCTCAGCACGCCGAAGGTGGCGGCGCTCAGTTGCATCCCCTCGGCGCGTTCTCTTGCCTCCGGTGTCTCGGCGCTTCGCTTGAGCAGCGAAGCGCTCGCGCTAAGCAACGTGCAAGTACCGATGCCGACGATCAGCTGATTACTCCCCAGCGCCGAGATGGCGCCACCTGCCGCGGCACCGAGCACAGTACAGAACGCGACGCCTGCCTGCTGACAAACCGTATCCGTACCGATGTGTGCCGCTGCGAGCCGTCGCGCCAACTGACCTGCCATCATTGCGCCGGAAACACCGGCCGCTATGCGCAGGCCTGCTTCGTTCGGCGTGGCCAGCGCACAGTAGATACCAGCGCCTATCACGCGTCCCAGACCTTGACCCACATAGTCGCGCAGCGCGTGCGCGACCGCGGTCCTGAGCTGGTTCGACAGCGTGGGCTCAACCGGTTTGGCGATGACTTCCAATACGGCGCGTTCTGATCCTGCGACCGGTGCGCAAGTTTCGGTGGCGACGACGGTGGGGGTGGCAAAGATCGGTGATGCAGTTACGGGTACCATGCAAGCTCCTTCATCGCGTTGCGCGCGGATTCGTAACGCGATCGCTTCGAGCATTCCGACCTTCATCGGAAAATCAGGCAAAGCATTGATCGTGCCTGTACGCGACGACATTACCCGTTGGCTGTCATCGTTCTGACATCAATCCCTGCTAAGCGCTGCCGAGTACGCCATAAAAACAAAAAACCCCTGCGGGTCAGGCAGGGGTTTCTTTTCGAAGCGGTACTCAATGCATCAGTCTTCGCGCCTCAGATGAGGGAACAGGATCACGTCGCGGATATTGGGCGAGTCCGTGATCAGCATCATCAGGCGATCGATGCCGATGCCGCAGCCACCGGTCGGTGGCAGCCCGTATTCGAGTGCGCGGATGTAGTCGGCGTCGTAGTACATGGCTTCGTCATCGCCCGCATTCTTCGCGGCCACCTGGGCGTGGAAGCGTGCAGCCTGGTCTTCAGCGTCATTCAGCTCGGAGAAGCCGTTCGCAATCTCGCGGCCGGTGATGAACAGCTCGAAGCGCTCGGTGATGCCCGGCACCTTGTCCGACGCACGCGCCAGCGGCGATACCTCGACCGGGTAATCGATGATGTAGGTCGGTTCCCACAGCTTCGATTCGGCAGTCTCCTCGAACAGGCCCAGCTGCAGCGCGCCTAAACCTGCATGTGCGTGCGGCTCGGCGCCGAGCTTCTTCAGCTCGGCCTTCAGGAACGCGGCGTCATTCAGCTGTTCGCTCGTGTAGTGCGGTGCGAACTTGTTGATCGCTTCGACGATGGTCATCCGATGGAAGGGCTTCGACAAGTCCAGTTCGCGTCCCTGATAGGACAGCTGCGCGGTGCCATGCGCATCGACCGCCGCCTGGCGGATCAGCGCCTCGGTGAAGTCCATCAGCCATTGGTAATCGACATAGGCCGCGTAGAACTCCATCATCGTGAACTCGGGATTGTGCCGTGGCGACACGCCCTCGTTACGGAAGTTGCGGTTGACTTCGAACACGCGCTCGAAGCCGCCAACCACCAGGCGCTTCAGGTAAAGCTCGGGCGCGATGCGCAGGAACATTTCCATGTCCAGCGCATTGTGGTGGGTGATGAAGGGCTTGGCGGCGGCACCGCCCGGAATCACATGCAGCATCGGCGTCTCGACTTCCATGAAGCCTTCGGCGTCCATGAAGCGGCGAATCGATGACAGCGCAGCGGTACGTGCCTTGAAGGTGCGGCGCGTCTCCTCGCTCATGATCAGGTCGACATAGCGCTGCCGGTATTTTGTTTCCTGGTCATGCAGGCCGTGGAACTTGTCCGGCAGCGGGCGCAGCGACTTGGTCAGCAGGCGGATGCGGGTGACCTTGACGGTGAGTTCGCCAGTCTTGGTCTTGAACAGCGTGCCCTCGGCGCCAAGGATGTCGCCAATGTCCCAGTGCTTGAATGCATTGTGGATGTCCTCGCCGACGGCATCGTTCGAGATGTACAGCTGGATGCGGCCGTCGCAGCGTGCGCCGGATGCATCCTGCACGGTCGCGAACGAGGCCTTGCCCATCACACGCTTCAGCATCATGCGGCCGGCAACCACTACTGGTACGGCTGCCGCCTCCAGCGCTTCGCGCTCGGTCTCGTCGTGCTGCGCGTGCAGATCCGCGGCCTTGTGCTGCGGGCGGAAATCATTCGGGAACGCGATACCCTGCTCGCGGATCGCAGCCAGCTTCGCACGGCGCTCGGCGATGATGGAATTCTCGTCGCGTTCTTCAAGGACGCCGTCGTGTTTGTCAGTCATCATTTTCTGTTCTCGGTGGGCGTTGTGTTACACGCCTTGTCGTTGTGTTACACGCCTTGTTTCAGCGATGCGGCGATGAAGTCGTCGAGGTCACCATCGAGCACGGCCTTGGTGTTACCGGTCTCGAAGTTGGTCCGCAAATCCTTGATGCGCGACTGGTCCAGCACGTACGAGCGGATCTGATGGCCCCAGCCGATGTCGGTCTTCGCATCTTCCAGCTTCTGCTGCTCGCTCATGCGCTTGCGCAGCTCGAGCTCGAACAGGCGCGACTTCAGCATTGCCCACGCCTCGGCGCGGTTACGGTGCTGCGAGCGGTCGTTCTGGCATTGCACGACGATGCCCGATGGGATGTGCGTCAGACGGACTGCGGAGTCGGTCTTGTTGATGTGCTGGCCGCCGGCGCCGGATGCGCGGTAGGTATCGACGCGCACATCGGCCGGATTGACGTCGATCTCGATCGAGTCATCGACTTCCGGGTACACGAACAGGCTGGAGAACGAGGTATGGCGGCCGCCGGCCGAGTCGAACGGCGACTTGCGCACCAGGCGGTGCACGCCGGTCTCGGTACGCAGCAGGCCGTACGCATATTCGCCCTCGACCTTGATGGTCGCAGTCTTGATGCCGGCCACGTCGCCCTCGGATTCTTCAAGGAGCTCGGTCTTGAAGCCCTTGCGCTCGCAGTAGCGCAGGTACTGGCGCAGCAGCATCGATGCCCAGTCCTGCGCCTCGGTGCCGCCGGCGCCGGCCTGGATGTCGATGAAGCAGTTGTTCTTGTCCAGCGGGTTGGAGAACATCCGGCGGAATTCGAGGGCTTCGACCGCGGTGCGCAGCTCGTGCGCATCAGCCTCGACCGCTTCCAGCGTGTCGGTGTCGCCTTCTTCGCGTGCCATCGCCAGCAGCTCGCTGGCATCCTTGACACCGGCATGGATGCGGGTCAGCGCGTCCACCACATCTTCGAGGGATTTTTTTTCGCGCCCGAGGTCCTGGGCGCGCTTTGGGTC
>JACCDH010561806.1_pt1 | contig 15665 bp, 15 predicted proteins | sample 7442481 | NCBI WGS metagenome assembly JACCDH01 (sample SAMN15323433, study PRJNA562643) | freshwater metagenome | isolation source: river surface water | place: USA:Blue River Watershed | collected 2017-08-15
AACTTCCTCCGTAAACTATACGAATCGTATCGGTGCTGTCTTGGTTAAAATAGTGCGAACAAAGCGCTCGAATTGCCGAATGCATTTCCTCTATTTCTTCCAAAGAAGGTACCTTTCCTGTACCAATCGCCCAAATCGGCTCATAAGCAATAACCAATAAGGGGCAATGTGCTTCATTTAATTGGTTAAGTAAGGGTTTCAATTGATACTCAACAAAGGGGAAGGCGGCACCATTCGAGCGAATTTCATCGCTTTCACCGCAACAGAAAAATACTTGAATCCCTAGTGATAAGGCCGTTAGTGCCTTAGAACACAAAAAATCAGTATCCTCTCCAAAATGCAACCTTCGCTCAGAGTGACCAACAAGCACACTGTTAATATTAAGGTCTTTAAGCTGCATCAAGGATGTTTCTCCGGTGAATGCACCGAACATATCTGGGGCGTAAACATTTTGAGCACCAAGGGCAACACCGTTCATTTTAGATAGCAATGCCAAATAAGGCTGCGGAGGAAAGACAACTAAGTCAACAGTCGACTCAATTTCGTTTAGTGACGACACCTTGGTATAGAGCTGATTGGCTTCATCACACGATAAGTTCATCTTCCAATTCGCTCCAATAATCGATTTGCGCATGCTTAAAATTAGCGCAATTTTCAGTCCTACGACTTCTTATTAAGGATTTTTTTGAACTCTGCAGCGTTAAATTCCTCTTTATCAATCCCTTGGTAGAACTTCTTTGAATTTCCATTCCAAAGGTATAATACACCCGGAACTTCTTTTCCGCTTCCTAATTTTTTCCAAAAGCTGACAATATCCATCACATAGTAAGGGTATTCTGCACCAGCAAACTTGAAAAAATCAGGAATAACCTCAGGTTCTTCATCCATGAATATGATGCGCATGGACGGGAAATCTTTCACAGTCGACTTCATCGCCGTAAGAGCTTTTGCCGTTGCTCGACAATGGTCGCACCCTGGCGCGAAAAAACATAAGATTTTCTTGTCCTTGTTAATGTCCGGGAAAATGTTTTCAAACCCCGATGATTTGGCGCTCGGTCCTAAATCAACTTTTGGTACAATACTATCTTTCTTGACGGGCTTAGGATTTGTCACAAGCGAAGTATCATGGGTATGGATGGGATCCACCGCTAGGGTATCAATTACGGAAACGGGTTTAGCTGGTTCTGCTTGTTGAAAGCGTATCGGGCCGGCAATGAATACACCGAAAATAGATGCCAATAATAAATTACCAATAAGGGACCAGTTAAGTAGTGCTTGAAGGGTACCAAAAAGCTCCTCCCTGGTATTCGTCTGACCCGTCTGGTCAATTAATGCATCGGATGTCGAAGTGTTTTTCGTTAAAAAATAGTACCATACTAACAAAGCGATGGAAACAATATTCTTTAACATCGCTTCGAGTGGCGTCATTTCTATAAGTGTTCCGAAACAACCACAATTCCCTGCATTTCCTTTGAAAATGATTTCAAGACCTAATTCAACGATAAATACAGTGAGCATGAATATAGTAACGGGTATAATCACTCGCTTGAGAAAGAATGGCAACAACAGGAGAAACCCAATGGCAAATTCAACCCCAATTAATATTCTAGATAAATATTGAGCAACACTCAGAGGAATACCCATCGGTTCCAATTGATGAACCTCAAAATAAGTTAGGGCGTAGGATGGATTGGGATACAATTTTGCAATTGCGGAAAAAAAGAAAACAAAAGAGATTAGAATTCTTATTGTCCAAGGAGCATACTTCTTAATCGAGTTCATAACGTATTTTTCAACGAAAATAACACGTGGATTTTGCTTTAGAAAAATGCTAACATTTATTTAACATCCATTAGAATTAATGCAAACACGGCATAATTCAACATGTCATAATAATTGGCATCAATTCCTTCTGAAACTAAGGTCTTTCCTTGATTCCCTTCAATTTGTTTTATCCGATAAATCTTCATTAATATGAGATCAGTAAGCGATTCAATGGCCATTTCGCGCCATGCCTCCCCGTAGTCGTGATTCTTCTTTAACATTAATGAAACGGACTCATCTTTATATTTATCATAGAGCGCAACTGCATCTTCCATTGTCAATTCCATGGGTAAATCTTCGGATTCATTGATTTGAATCAAACCCATAATGCAGTAATTTACTATGGCCATGAACTCACCCTCTATACCATCCCCAACTTTTGTTTCACCATTTTCTTGAATGGTTCGGATTCGGTTTGCCTTAATGTACAACTGATCCGCTAGGGCAATTGGCCTTAGGATACGCCATGCCGTTCCATAGTCCGTTGTCTTGGCAATATAAATTTCCCGACATTTTGTAAGTATATTTGTGAAAGAAGCCAAGGTATCGGACATGACAAAAAGTAATTTTTACGGGGTCGAAGTTAAGCATTTTCGTTCAATCGGGTCCATTCGCTTGCGTAATAATTTAGTAAGCATGGAACGCCCTCAAGTCATGGGCATACTGAATATAACCTCAGATTCGTTTTATTCCTCCAGTAGATTTGATTCCCTAGAGGGCATAGAAGCCTACTTAAATCGATGTAAATCCCTTGGTGTAAAGTTTATTGATGTTGGCGCGCAATCTACCAGGCCTGGATTTTCATTAGTAGATAGTGATGAGCAAATTGAAAAATTAAAACCTGTACTTTCCTTTTTAAGGGAAAAATTTCCCGAGATTTATGTTTCCATCGACACGAGTTGTCCACGGGTGGCAGATTGGGCCTTGCAGCATGGCGGAGAGCTCATCAATGATGTAGAGGGAGGCCGGAATAATCCTGAAATATGGGATATTTGCGCTAAATACAATGCGCCATATATCGTAATGCATTCCCGAGGTGAGGCAAATAACTTACACGATGTAACTTCCTATCAAAATGTAACGGTTGAAGTACTTCAGGAATTATCCGAACTTATTGTTAAAATAAGAAATGCAGGAGTTAAAGACATCATCGTAGATCCAGGGTTCGGTTTTTCAAAATCGCTTGAAGAAAATCACGAATTAATGACCAATCTCAGATTTTTTCAATTATTCGAAACACCGATTCTTTGCGGCGTTTCTAGAAAATCAATGATTTACAGGAAGCTGAATAAAAACCCCGAAACATCCATTAATGGTACCACTGCGCTGAATACCTATGCACTTTTAAATGGTGCCACATTCTTGAGGGTACACGACCCCGAGGAGGCATCTGAAATCATTCGATTGCTTAATACCGAGTGATTTGTGTATTTTTGAAAGGATTTTCTTAACTTCGTCGCAATCTTAATGAATTTGAAATTATGAAATTTCTTTCTTTCTTAATAGTGGTGGCCGTTTCCTTAACAGCATTTGCTCAACCCACTGCCAGTTTCAGCCTTTCTGACAATGTAATCTGCGAAGGTGATTGTATAGACATAGAAAATACTTCTTCAAACGATGTGGTTTCTTCAAGTTGGTCATTCCCAAGTGGAACGCCATCTTTCTACAGTGGTATGAATCCTGGTCAAATATGTTTTAGTACCGCAGGAACTTATACCCTAACCTTGACGGTAACTGATGCTAATGGAGCTACAAGCTCAGCGAGCCAAGTATTGACAGTAGGTGCTATGCCTATGATCAGTATTGGTTTATTGGATACCATTGGTGGTGTTCCTATTAACGACACGATTATACCTATGTATGGTGGGATGTGGCCGAGTGGACAAATTAATTCAGGTGCTGTTATTGTAGCGAGTGGATTTGTTCCCGGAGATTCCTTGGTATGGGTTACACCAAACGGTGGCAATGATGTCTATTGTTTTGGTGATGTTGTTGGTGAATGTGATACGGTTATTGTTGCACCTTTTTACTCAACGTACTACATTCTAAACAACATTTCACCGGAAGGATGTATTGCTTCTGATACGGTTTTTGTTTCTGTTCTTTTTAGAGATTCAGTTAAAATCACCGTGCCTGATGCCTTTTCACCTAACGGGGATGGATTTAATGACATATTAAGGGTAGTTACCAATGTTGATAAAGACATGAACTATTCGAATGGTTTTAATGGCGATGGTGGCGCGATAGTTTCAATGAATTTTGAAGTGTACAACCGCTACGGTCAAATGGTTTTCAGAACAACGAACCCACAAGAAGGCTGGGATGGTACATTCAAAGGAAAAGTTCTGAACGTAGGAACCTTTGTCTATAAGTTAGAATATCGTTTAATTAACGGGTTATCAGGTTCTCTGAATGGGAATGTAACCTTATATAAATAATGAGTAAGATGATAAAAAAGATCGTATTTCTTGCTGTTCTTGGAATTACACACGTTGCCTCATCGCAATATGCTTATAATTCAAGTTTGTTTTATCAAACTCCTGCATTGTTCAATGTAGCTAGTGTTGCCACTGGTGCTGAAGATTTCTCGTTTTGCACGGCCTTTAAAATGCAAAACCTTACAATGTCAGGAACTCCGATGCGCACCAATGCCTTGATTGGTGAATTCAAAATCTCTGATGGTCCAATGAGTAAGAATAATTTTGGACTTGGTTTCACTGTTAAAAACGAGCAAACAGGAGAAAGTAAATTAATGGCTACTGAAGTTAATGTGCCGATTAGCTACACCATGCAGTTGAATCAATTTTCTAAATTTTCAGTGGGTGCATCTCCAGGAATGATCCTAATGAGTTATGACCCGACCCTACCCTCTTGGGAAACGGATTGGAATGGTTGGGCATACAATGGATCAATTGGTGACCCTACCTTTATTAATAGCACCTTAAGCCGTTCATCGAACGCAGCATTCAACGTGAATACCGGCGTACAATATCAATATCAAACGCGCGATAAATCTAGATTCTTTGGTGGATTGGCTCTAAATCATTTGAATAAACCACGAATGACCTTTAACGAAACAGGAGAACGAATGTTTATGCAAATGGCAATGAACGTTGGTGCAGACATCACAACACGTAGACGTGATTTGAGAATTCAACCACAGTTAATGGCATTTAAAAACGGACCAAACACCAATTTAATGATGGGTGTAATGTTTGAAAACATCATGAGCAATGGTTCTGATATTACCAATATCCTCAAGTCTAAGTCCATTAATTATGGTGTATTCTATCGATGGAATGATGCAGTAAGTTTAAACTTTAACTACAAAGTGCTTAACTTCAGAATGGGATTGGCGGTTGATGTAACGGTTTCGAAATTGAGCAACGCAAATAAAGGATTAGGGTCTGTTGAATTATTCTTCAAATCCACACACCTATACGGTAAGAGAAAGACGAAAGTCAAATAATCAAATCGGTAAAACGCCTCCTGTGTGAATAAACAGGACCTTTTTCGGCTGTTTAATGTGTTGAAGCTGGCTAATCATACCAATGAAGGCTTTCGCCGTGTAAATGCGATCTAGCGTAAAATTCCCATCGATTTTCAAATCGTTTATTGCCGTATTCAGTGCCTCTTGATTCTTGGCATACCCTGAAAAATGATAGGCATCAAAGCATTTCAATCTAGATTTAGCGACTAACCATTCGTTTGTATAATTAAACTTACGAGCAAGTGCATCCATTTCGCTTATAGAATCGAATCCTTTCAACACAGGAAAAGCCCATACTTCCGTTGGAGGTTTACTACTGAGTAGTACGCCCAAACTGGTTGTTGTAGTGCCTTGAGCCAAGGCAATGATGTCAAAATCCATTTCGTTAGAAATAATCTCCAAGCACCCCTTTAACCCAAGTTCGCTTGCCCCACCTTCGGGAACACTTAACCATGTTTTATTCAAATAGGAAATAAGTTCATCCGAATATTTTTGATGTTTGTAAACTTCTCGGTCCATAAATTCGAGCGAGGCTCCTTCGGATTCACAGTGTTTTAAATACGCATTCGAATCGGAAGTCAACTCATTGCCTCTTACCCTGAGAATGCATGGAATATCAAATAACTTACAGGCTGTAGCAGTGGCCACCAGATGGTTTGAAAACGCCCCTCCATAGGTTATAATTCCATGAACCCCTAACTTCTTCGCCTCCGAAATTACATAGAAAAGTTTGCGCCACTTATTACCAGAAATCAATGGATGAATTAAATCTTCTCTAAGAATGAACAATTCATGTCCATGTATGTTTTGAGGTAGATTAAACGACTCAATTATACTATTTTCAATGGATGGCAAGGATGATTTAGACATGGATTATTCTGAATTCAGTAAGCGTTCTAAGCTTACGGATGAGGATTATTACATTAGTGAAGAAGGATTTATAGTTTTTAAGGAAGCGTACCATCTTAAAAGAGGATACTGTTGCAAAAGTAATTGCAAACATTGTCCGTATGGGTACAATCCAAAGACAGGAGAAATTAAGAAATAATTCCTTTTTCAGGATATTTACCTTTAAATTGTCCGAGTTTTTGTTTGATTTTCAGAATGTCTGCATCTACATCCCCTGTAGGATAAAACACCTCAAGAAATCCACCTTTTTTTGAAGGAAAATCAACGTAAGCTAGTAAGATTGGTACCTCTGCCTTCAACGCTAAGTAATAAAATCCTTTTTTCCAGTTTGGGTTATAGCTTCGTGTTCCTTCCGGTGTAAAAACCACATAAAGCTCCTCTTTTTCTTTAAATAGCTTGGCAACATAATCAACCATATTGTTGTTCTTGCTTCGGTCAACCGGAATAGCACCTAACGCTTTCAAAATCAATCCCAATGGAAAGAAAAAAATATCTTTCTTTACAAGGTATCTGCCTTGCAAATGCATCATGTAAAACGCTAAGCGACCAAGGACAAAATCCCAGTTGGACGTATGTGGTCCCATAACAACTACTGCTTTCTTAATTCCTTCAGGTTTCCATAGGGAAATATTCCAACCAAAAAGTAAAAGAATCTTATGAACTAATTTTCGCATAGTACAAATGTAATCAAAAGGCTTTTCTATACCTTTGCTTAAATGAAAGTCGCTCAACGATTTATTGCAATCATTCTTATTTTCATCATTTGGATTTTGGTATTCGGATATGTTAACTTTCTAAAAAGAGAGAGTATCGTATCATCCATACCATGCCCAAAAGAAACCATAGGCATTGTAAAAATTAATCCAAGAGACATCTTTTCAAAAATACTCTTCGACTACTCGTTCAGAAACGGGGATGCTAAAATGATGAAAACTGTTTCTGAATATTATCAAAATTGGGTTCAGGATACCAGTTCAGCACGTGTTCCAATTGATTTCTCTGAAAACTTCTGTTTAATTAAATTAAAAGTGAATCAGGAAATTGTTTGGGCACTCGCCGGCAAATCGACTGACAATAAAGTTAAAAGCAAGGGATTTATTCGAAATGGTTTTTACTATGAAATCGTTAGTAGAAGCAATAAAGAATCAAGCAGTCTGAATACGTATTTACTTAGCCACGATTGGTTTACCACACCCTTTAATTCACGGAAGGCCTTAACCTATGAACTCATTGATCATCAACAGGTTAAAAACGAATACATCTTTTCATTAAACAAGCAAGAATTAATTATCTGTAGCAAGAAGAAAGGAAGCACTACCATGTTAATTCCCGATAGTACTAGAAGCTATTTCAACCTATCGACTCGGTTAAACAAAGGAAGTTTTTTACCTGAGAAATATGCAGACCTGAAAGTACTTACAGATAAATTAGCCGGTTTTTCTTTTACGTATTACGGCGCTAAATATGTTGACAGTGAGGAGAAAGGAACCTATTTGGATCCAGAGTTTGACTTGATTTTTAATTTTTCGCAAAAAACTAAACTTACAGAACTAACGAAAATTCTGCGCAAGGTGGCAAAAGAAGACGTTCGGGTAGAATCCGATTGGATCTACTTAAATCGAGCCCGGTATCGTCTGAAATCAATTAATGATTCCACTATTTTCATTGGTAAAAACAAGGCAGAACTATCAGAGACCAATGCCGCATTTTCTATGATTGGTAAGCCTTGGGTATTAACAGAAATCAAGGATTTAGGATGGAAAGGCGGATTGTTGGAGCTTATTCCAGAATACCGTGCACTCAAAGATTTTTCGCAATCCGTTGAATCCATTCATATGAATATGACCTGCGAAAACGATTTGTGTTATTCAGATACACCAAGAAAAAGTAAGTGTATAAAGGACATCCAACGTGTTTGCATCAAATTCAAACCTGGCACGAATGCAAGACTTGAAACCTTTAGGGTTTTACTTACTATGGCAAACGCCTATCAGTTTCAGCAAGATTAATCGTTAATTAGCACGGCAATTCGGACAGGCTCAACCACAACTAACCCCAAGTTACTTTTTGTCGTTATCCAAAGTTTTTCGTCAGCCGAAATATCCATTGCTAAAAAGCTGCCTGGCAACCATTTCACCCATGTATTTCCATGGTCCGTTGAAAAATCAATGCCGTTAGAACCACAGGCATACGTTACTCCTTGAAAGTGAATTACATCGGAACGATATCCAAAGGGCGGCTCAGCAGATTCTTTCCATGTTTTACCGCCATTGCTGGAAATAAAACATACCGAAGCCCGTCGATCAGGGAATTGATAATTTCCTCCAACAACAACTAAGTTTTTACGGTCAATCACGCAAAGCGAATAAGGACCCTCCCCTTCTCCAGATTTAAACGGTAGCGTATAGGTCTTCCATTTTTTACCAAGGCGTTTACCAATAAATATATGGGAACTTAATCCGCCGGTTACAAAAAATAGACGGTTTTCTGCAATTTGGATAGTGGTTCCACTCGCCGCATATCCAGCTTCAGAGTCTTCTGCCTTGATCCCTGGCATTGTTTTCCAAGTTAGGCCATAATCTTGAGATAAAAACAAGGGAAATTCACCATTAATTGGGTCTCCCATGGCAAATACAAAGGAATCTTTTACCGCAATACCGTCTAGGAATACCCCAAGTCCATTTGGACGAGGAAACAACACGGGCTGAATGCCCGCATTTAGAAACACTTTACCAGTATCGCCCGTTTGCATCCAAAGCACACCGAGTTTAGTCACTTCTACATCCCTGAGTTCAGGCTGTAGGAGATTCATTAGAACGAGCTCTTTCGTATAAGGACTATAAGAAAAACAACGTCCTTGATTATCCCCAATATAAACAAACGCGGAGTGACATCGTAAGGCTCTGGCATGTGCTGTATGCGAAACCGTATCTAATTCAATCAGTTCCTGAGCGGAAAAAAGATTGAGCGCACCTATGCAGAGCAATAAGACGAAGATACGCACCTACTTAGCGAATGAAAAGTAATTCACGGAATTTAGGTAAGGGCCAAAGCTCATCTTCTACGATAAGTTCTAACTTGTCTGCGTGGTAACGAATCTCATCGAAATGCACTTTCACCTTATCGCAATACGCCAAGGCTTTTTCCTCCACATCTTCTATGGAATTTGCTTTTTTCCGTTCAGCAAGCATTTTTTCAGAGGCTGACTTCATTGCAGCTAGATGCAGGTTTACTTGTTTTAGGATATCAATTTGCGTACTCGCCATTGCTTTTCCTTCCTTGTCTCCAAAAACAGACATCATGCCTTGAATATTCTGAATTAGTTTATTCTGGTATTCTAGAACCGCAGGAATGATATTATTATTCACCAAATCTCCCATTAATCGAGATTCAATTTGAATTTTCAAAACATACCCATCGAATTCAATTTCTCGACGTGCTTCTAATTCTCTTGGAGAAAGAACGCCCATCGATTCAAACAACTTTTCGATGGATTTATCGTGATATGCTTGAAGTGCACGTGGGGTATCTTTCCGATTACTAAGGCCACGTTTTTCAGCGTCTTTAACCCATTCGTCGCCATAACCATTTCCTTCAAAACGAATTTTTTTGGATGCCTTGATTAACACTTGAAGTTCTTTAAGAATCGCTTCATCCTTTCCTTCGCCTTTATTTATACGAGCATCAACAGCTTTTTTGAATTTGATTAATTGATTCGCAACAATGGTATTAATTACAATCATAGCCGATGCGCAATTCGCTGAAGAACCCACCGCACGGAATTCAAACTTATTCCCCGTAAAAGCAAAAGGTGATGTACGGTTTCTGTCGGTATTGTCCAATAAAATCTGTGGGATTTTACCAATGTTTAATTTTAGTTCCGTTTTATCTTGAGGGGTCATTTTCCCCGCCTTGATGTTTTTCTCTAAGTCATCTAACAGGGTGGTTAGTGAACTACCAATAAACGCTGAAATAATCGCTGGCGGTGCTTCATTCGCTCCCAAACGGTGATCATTACCCGCAGAGGCGATCGATGCTCTAAGTAGATCTGCATTATCATGAATTGCCATTATAGTATTCACAAAAAAGGTCAAAAACTGTAGGTTACTCTTTGGATTTTTTCCAGGAGCCAATAGGTTAACCCCGGTATTCGTTCCCAAAGACCAATTGTTGTGTTTACCCGAACCATTCACCCCTGCAAACGGTTTCTCATGAAGCAACACTCGAAAATCATGCTTACGCGCAATTTTCTCCATTAAATCCATCAACAACAGGTTGTGATCATTAGCCAAATTACATTCTTCGAAAATTGGCGCACATTCGAATTGATTTGGAGCAACCTCATTGTGACGTGTTGTCACGGGAATACCTAAACGCAAGGACTCCATTTCAAACTCGCGCATGAATGCATTTACACGCTCAGGAATTGACCCGAAATAATGATCCTCTAACTGTTGTCCTTTAGCCGGTGCATGACCAAAAAGCGCGCGTCCGGTCATCATTAAATCCGGGCGTGCATTAAATAGCGCTTGATCAACCAAGAAATATTCTTGTTCCCACCCTAAGGTTGCAATTACTTTGTTTACGTTCTTATCAAAATACTGACACACATCAACTGCCGCTTTATCTATACAATGTAAGGCACGAAGTAGCGGTGTTTTATAGTCCAAGGATTCACCAGTATATGAAATGAAGATGGTTGGAATACACAGCGTTTTTCCGATTAAAAATGCAGGTGAAGAGGGATCCCAAGCGGTATATCCGCGCGCTTCAAAGGTATTTCGAATTCCACCGTTTGGAAAAGAAGATGCATCCGGTTCTTGTTGAACCAACATGTCGCCGTCAAATCGTTCAATTGCTCGTCCGGGTCCAATGGGTTTTAAAAAGGCATCATGTTTTTCGGCTGTTGTACCGGTTAGCGGCTGAAACCAATGGGTATAATGGGTAGCACCTTTAGACAAGGCCCAATCTTTCATGGCGGTAGCCACTTGGTCTGCTAATTTACGATCCAAACGCGCTCCCGTGTGTATGGCATCCATCATAGACTTGTACGTGTCTGATGGCAAGTATTCTCGCATTACATCACTGTGAAAAACCAGGGAACCAAAAAGATCAGAAAGTTTTCCATCTAATTCCACCGACTTCGGTGTTCTATTGAGCACATCATTGTACGCATTCAGTCGTTTCGTAGCCATATTTTTAATTTTTGACAAAATTACCCCAATTTTTTAATCCATGGTGTAAAAATTATTGACAATTTTTAAACATACCCCCTATTTTTTAGGGGTTAAATTCAAAATCATTCTTTTTTTAAATCAAAAGCCCCTTTTATTTATTAAATAGTAACTTTGTGTATGCGATGGATCTATTTTCTCGGAATTGCTTTATTCTTCACTTCATGCGCAGGTGACCAGGAGATTAAACTTCGGACCTTCGTCAAAAACAAGCACAATCTTCCAGATATTAAAACGCATTACGGGCTGGGTCATTCTTGGCCTATGTCAAGTTGGTTTATCAAACAAGAGGTAAACGAGTATTCTTATCCAGACCTTAAAACACTATGTATCGCCCGAAAGAACCTAGGATATACCATAGAATCTTTGAGCTTATATATGACAATAGAGGATTTTAACACCGAGGAATTGGATGAAGTTCATTTTATGCAAGGCAAGGGAACAAAATTCGCTTCTTTGAAGCAACATTACTTAGATCGACTAGCAGCATCTAACAATCAAAGTGTGTTTAGGCATAGCACACCGCAACCAGTAAAGAACATGCATGGTTTTAAAATTGAATTGTATCATTTATCGCTTGATCCACTTGAAGACTATTACTCCAGTGGCAATGGATTTCTTGCGGTAATGCAACGTAGAAATGAATTTGTGGTCATTCAATGGTATGGGTCAGAAATTGCCAATGCCTATCTTGCGGATGATTTCAAACGCATTTTACAAAATTTCGATTAAACTAAATGGACTTCATTTCGTATTTCAAGCACATTGAACTCACGGAAGATGACCACTTGCCGATGCTCCCGATGGGACGCACTCAATCGAGTGAAGCCTTAAAAATCATGAAATCCCCGCGGGAATCCGCTGTAGGTATTCATTGCTATCCTTGTGCAGCGGGTAAACTTTCGATTTATCTGATTCAACGAAGTGAATACCAAGGAAAACACAGCGGTCAAATTGCCTTTCCAGGCGGTAAAATGGAAGCAGATGACCCGGATTTAATCTATACCGCACGACGAGAATGTTTTGAAGAAGTGGGGATTCCGATGCATGAAGGGGAATACATTCGAAGCTTGAGTCCGGTTTATATTCCGGTATCAAATTTTAAGATGACGCCCTATTTCTTTTATCACGAAAGCCAGCCGATAACCATTCACAATGAACGAGAGGTTCAGCAAATTATCCCCTTAAGCTTGGATGCACTCGCTCATCACCTCCCCATTGAACACCGCACACTAGAAATTGAAGAAAATTCGCTATTCACACGCCAAGTTCCCGGATTTGTTCATGATACACATTGGATATGGGGCGCCACGGCACTTGTGTTACAGCAATTACGGATCGCATATTCTAATTACAGTAAACAATTCCTTGAATTAAGTTAAACGCTCCCGCAACCGCAAAAAAGGCAATTCGAAGAAGCGATATGACAATATGCTAAGCATCGCGGAAGTCACAAAAGCGTAACCAATAAACAATAAGAGCGTGGGTGTATCATCTATACTAATGTGATGGTTTATACAGTACTGATAGCCCATATGAATGACAATGATATGAAATACATAAAGTCCAAAACTGCGTTGGCCCAAGTAATCAAGGATTCGTATGTTAACGAATATTTTACTGTTTGGACAAATAAACAAGGCAATAATGAGCGCAAAAACGAATGCAATCCATGTTGGCCTGAAAAGAAATAGCCAGATTGAACTACTTGGCATATAGGCATGCTGAAATATCAATAAGAGCAGAAGCACAACCAGAGAAATGATCTGAATCAGACGATTTGACCAAATGGAGTTTGGAATAAATATCCGTCCCTTCTGAACAAAAAAGAAAGCTAAATATGAACCTAAGGAAAAATAATCAAGGTTTGTAAATAAGTCGTTGGTTTGAATATACAAATTATGGCTCCAATGCCATTCGATTCCGCGCGCTATCCAAGCTAAGGAAATACAGAACAGAAAAAACTTACCCAAATGCTTAATCGGAACAAAATAAAATAACAATCCCCAAACTAGGTAAAAATGTTCTTCAATACACAAGGACCAGAAAACAGAAAGAGGTGTGGTTTTAGGAAAGAGATCCATTTGGATCATTTTATAATTTTCTAAAAAAGTAAAGCTGTATCGCCAGTCTAATTCATACCCTCCACCTACCATGTGCAGCCCTAAATCCTGTTTAATATTATAAGGCAAGATAAATACGATTCCAACTAACAAAAAATAAAGCGGCCAAATTCTAAACGCCCTCCGTTTATAAAATTTAAAAAGATCAATTCGATCATGCGCTGTTTTCTCTTTCAGCAACAAATATGTTATTAAAAACCCGCTGAGTACAAAAAAAAACGATACCCCAATTCCACCTCCCGCCTTAATCTTAGAAAAAAAAGGAAATAAACCATCCAACGGAATATGCAAAAGAAACACCTTAAAGAACGCAAAAAAACGCAAGGTATCTAAGGACGAAAAATGAACTCTATTCAATATACTGAGTGTATTTGTTCAACATAGAATCCAAAGATTCTAACTTGGAAAACCAAAAATAACAATTTATAAAGGTTCCATAAAAAAAGCCGTTGACGAATCAACGGCTTTCTTAAACCAATTAAACCTAACTACTATGAATAGTGAAGCAAATGTACTTGCCGCAATTCATTTTAAAAAAAAATCAATCTTAAAGTATGTTAAGACTTAAGAGCCACCGTCATTTCCCGTTTACCTGGAGGACCTGGTCTTGATTCTACCTTAAACCCTACCGATTTTAAATCACGCTTTACTTGTCCTTTTGCACAATAGGTAACCAAGGTCCCGCCTGACTTTAAGGCATCAAAGGCTATTTGAAAATTAGCTAAGGTCCATAATTCGCTTTGAGCCCTCGGACCGAACGCATCATAGAAAACGACATCATAAGCTTCCTTGAAATTAATATCCGCCCAAAAGGCATGAATTGGATCAAGCGTAAAGTTGTCCAACACTTGAGTTGAACCATAAATAAATTCGCTAAAAAAACGCAAATCCTGTACTTGATTAACCCCAATTTCTTTTAAACATGTAGTGATAATCTCTCCCTCAACCGGATAGGCCTCCACCCCACTATACCAAAGCGTAATGTTATTTTTTCTTGCCCATTGATAACTCAAGTACGCATTGAGCGCAGTACCCAATCCCATTTCCAGCACACGAATCGAGGACCTATCTTTAATGGGTTCTAGTCCATGCTTAATGAACACGTGGTTTGCTTCTTGTAATGCCCCGTGAATAGAATGGTAATGCTCGTCAAGCTCTGGAACATACAAGGTGTAGGAACCGTCGGCCGTTTTAATTAGTGTTCTTTTCATTTTTTTCGAGCCACCATGATTCCATCGCGAATTGGGAGCAAGATATTCTCTACCCGTTCGTCGGATTGAATTCGTTCATTATACTTACGCAACAAGACCGTTTCGCGATCTTGTGCTGCTTCGTCAATCACCTTCCCGGACCATAGAATGTTATCCGCTAAAATGATTCCACCTGGATTCATTCGCTCAATAACTAAGTCGTAATAATTCAAATAGTTTTTTTTATCGGCATCAATGAACACTAAATCCCAGGTATCGGATAAGGTAGGAATTAACTGCATGGCATCCCCGATGTGGTATTCAATTTGACCCTTGTAACTTGAATCATTAAAATACCCTTGAACTCGAGCTTGTAATTCCTCATTTACATCAATGGTAATTAACTTACCGTCATTAGGCAATCCTTCCGCCAAACACAAGGCAGAGTATCCCGTGTAGGTTCCGATTTCAAGAATTCGTTTTGGTTTTAATAAGCTGGAAAGCAAGGATAGCAAGCGCCCTTGTAGGTGACCACTCAACATTCTCGGCTGAAGTACTTCCAGGTGGGTTTCTCGGTTAATCCGCGCAAGCAACTCGGATTCTTGACTCGTATGGATTCCTGCGTAATGGGCTAGTTCCGGTGAAATAAAGTTCATGAGGCAAAGGTATTGCTTTCTTGAATGGAATGGAAAAGTAACTCTCCCATTTTAATTTTCTTTTGTCTTGATGTTGCGAGTGCCTCAACACAAGTACAAAAGCAATAAAAAACCAAGAAACAACTCTTCCCTCCTTGAGGAGGGACAAAGGGAGATGAAAACGTTAAGTCCAAATTGATCAGCCGCCACAACGAAATCAGATACTTGTCCGTATCATCCCCCATAATCCCCCTTCCAAG
>JACCDH010813198.1_pt1 | contig 15664 bp, 9 predicted proteins | sample 7442481 | NCBI WGS metagenome assembly JACCDH01 (sample SAMN15323433, study PRJNA562643) | freshwater metagenome | isolation source: river surface water | place: USA:Blue River Watershed | collected 2017-08-15
GTGGTTCCTAAGTCGATACCGATAATCTTTCCCATAATTGCTCCAAAAAATTAAATTGTTTGTTGTACTAATGAATATTTCGATACCCAGTAAGTGGGGTCTAAAAAAGCGATTTCAAGGGCCTGAATAGCAAAAAAGGCAGAAATCTGCCTTTTTTATGCCTTTTTTGGGGTTTTACCCCAATTTTCTATTTATTTAGGGGCGCTAACCGTCACCAAAGCAGGTCTGAGGACCCGATCTGCCACGGTATAGCCACGCTGCAGAACTGAAACCACGGTATTTGGCTCTTGCTCAGATGGCACCGAAGCGATAGCCTGGTGGTGATGGGGGTCAAATTTATCCCCAACCGCAGGGTTAATTTCGGTCATACGACCTTTTTCAAAGGCTGAGAGCAATTGCTTAAGAGTGATCTCTAGACCTTCTTTAAATGCCTTGGCGTCACCAGCATCAGTACTCAATGCTGCATAGAGACTATCGGTCACTGGCACTAAATGCTCAGCAAAACTTTCGATGGCGAATTTATGGGCCTTGGCAACATCCTCTACAGCGCGACGACGAATATTTTCACCCTCTGCTTTTGCACGTAAAAAATTATCTTGAAGCTCGCCAATCTTTTGATTGAGATCTGCAATTTCTTGCTCTGGCGTTTTTACGGCTGGCGTTTCTGCTGCAGTTTCGGCAGCTGGCTCAGCTGCTAGATTCTCTTGCTCTGGAGATGGGTTTTGATTTTCTTGTGTCATGGACGCTATTTTACTTTTCTTTAAAAATGGCTATTACTTTGTAATATGGGGTCGATTAATATAATTTCAAGACTTTGCTCTTTCGGCCAACTCGGCTCTTTCAGCGCGCTTAGCTAATTCAGCCTCTGACTCCGTTCCCAAAGACCAACCCTGCAAATGATGGTGGGCAATATCGCTCAAGGCATTAATCCACTTGGGGTTGCTGTTCAAGCAGGGAATGTAGCGATAGTCCTTACCGCCATGCTCCAAGAAGATTTCCCGAGCTTCCATAGCAATCTCCTCAAGCGTCTCCAAACAATCCGCCGGAAATCCTGGGCAAAAAATATCCATGCGTTGACAACCTTCTTTAGCCAGCTTTTCAATCGTTGGAGCTGTGTAAGGTTTCAACCACTCGGCTTTACCAAAGCGAGATTGGAAAGTAACAAGGTATTGACCTGGCTCTAAACCAAGAGACTCCCCAAGCAGACGTCCAGTTTTTAGACACTCACAATGGTAAGGGTCACCCTTCATCAAATTGCGTTTTGGTAACCCGTGAAATGACATCACAAAGCGATCGCCTTTAGCAAAGTCAGGGCGCCCATCTTTATCCCAGCTACTCAACACTTGATCGCGCAACGCGGCAATATAGGAAGGGTTGTCGTGATAGTGCTTTACCAAGCGCAATTCAGGTTGATCTCGCCAAGTACTCAAAACACGAAAGACTTCATCGAAGCTAGATGCTGTAGTGGTAGCTGAATATTGAGGATACAAAGGTAGCACTAATAAACGCTCCATGCCTTGTGCCTTCAAGCTCTCAAGAGCAGATTGCGTGGATGGCTGACCATAACGCATAGCCAGATCCACTAAAACAGTATGGCCCTCATTCGTAAATTTTTCGCCAAGCTCTTTAGCCTGTAAGCGTGAGTAATGCATTAATGGAGACCCTAATTTTGGCAACCAAATAGAGGCATATTTTTTGGCAGATGCACTACTACGAATTGGCAAAATAATGCCATTCAAAATGCACCACCAAATAATGCGCGGAATCTCCACTACACGCGGATCAGAAAGAAATTCTTTTAAATAAGCGCGTACTGCTTTTGCTGTTGGGGCTGACGGCGTTCCCAAGTTCAATACTAAGACTGCAGTTTTAGATGCGCGTAGATGCGGGATTGGATTCAAGATGTTTGTCTCTAGTTAATTAATAGGTATAGATCGAGGATTAGGAACTCAGCGCCCCGGACAATAATGTTTAGGCGATATCGACAATGGGAATCACTCTGTCATAAGCCATACGCGTTGGCCCAATGACACCAAGCGTACCCACTATCTGCCCATCAACGCTATATGGGGCGCTGATCACAGCTAGATCCTCGTATGGCAATAAGTCGCTCTCACCCCCAATAAAGATCTGAATGCCGTCGGCATGACTGGATACATCAAGCAATTGCATCAGCACTGATTTTTGCTCCAACATGTCAAACATCTTGCGTAACTTATCTAAGTTAGAACTTAAATCTCCGACATTTAGCAAGCGGCGCTCTCCAGACAAAACCATATCACCACGACCCATGTCGTAATCAGCAACACCACTTTGAAGAGCTAACGCCATTAATCCAGAAATATCTGTGCGCAAATTATCCAAGTCGGATTTCAAATGCAGTCGCACTTGATCAAAACTTTTACCGGCAAAATGGGTGTTGATAAAGTTGCCTGCCTCAATGAGTTGACTTGGCGTGTAATCTTGTGTGGTCGGCAATATGCGATTCTGCACATCACCTTCTGGCGTCACCATAATTAATAAGATCTTGCCTTCGCCTAAGCGCAAAAACTCAATATGCTTAAAAACCTGGGCACGCTTCGGGGTCATCACTACCCCAGCGAAATGGGTCAAGTTCGACAAAATCTGTGCCGCTGAGGTCATAACTCGCTGCGGGGAATCCGGCAAGAGGCCTTTTTCAACCTCGCGGGCAGCTACTTCCTCCAAAGGACGCACTGTCACCATGGTATCCACGAATAAACGATAGCCTCTTGGCGTAGGAATTCGGCCAGCAGAGGTATGAGGGCTGGTCACTAGGCCCATATCCTCCAAATCCGCCATGACATTACGGATGGTGGCTGCTGAGAGGTCTAAGCCCGAATACCTAGACAGAGTGCGGGAGCCTATAGGCTGACCCTCCTCGATATAGCGCTCGATGAGGGTTTTGAGAAGGGCGCGGGAACGTTCATCCATGGTGGAAGGGATTTTATGCCTATGGTTTAATCGTTATATGTTAAGCCCATCCCCAAATTCCACCAAGAAGGCATTTAGCCGGGTTGCACTTGTCGGCAAATTCCATGCTGAGGGCATTGATGAGCACCTCAAGGACCTCGCTGCACTGGTTAAAGGCCTGGGTTGCGAGGTATTTCTGGAGGCGGCTACAGCCCAGCACTTGGGTCTCAAAGAATTCCCCACTAAAACTGCAGAAGCCTTTGCTGGAGCAATTGATTTGGTCGTAGTTCTTGGGGGTGATGGCACGATGCTAGGAATTGGTCGTCAGCTGGCGGGAAGCAATGTGCCGCTGGTTGGCATCAATATGGGGCGTCTGGGATATATGACCGATATTCCTATTCAGTCGGTACAAGATACTCTGCCAAAAATTATTGCTGGTGAATACGAAGCGGATGCTCGCACATTGCTTGATGCGGTTGTATTACGTAAAGGCAAAGAAATTAATCGTGCATTAGCGCTAAATGATGTGGTCGTAAATCGCTCCGGAATTTCCGGGATGGTGGAATTAGCGGTTCACGTCAATGGCTCTTTTATGTACAACCAACGATCCGATGGTTTAATTGTGTCGACCCCAACCGGCTCGACCGCTTACGCACTCTCAGCTGGCGGACCTATTTTGCATCCCCGTGTTGCTGGCATTTTGCTAGCGCCGATTGCACCTCACTCGCTCTCCAACCGTCCAATTGTCTTGCCACAAGACTCTGTCACCGTTATTGAGGTAGTTGACGGACGAGAAGTCATTGTCAATTTTGATATGCAATCACAAACGGATTTACAAACAGGTGACAAGATTGAGGTTCGCCAATCTGAAAAAACGATTACTCTTTTGCACCCGCGCAGTCATAGCGACTACAAAACCTTGCGCGAGAAGCTGCACTGGAATGAGTACCCATCGACATTCTGATGTCGAGTTTTTTGCTACGCTAATACATGCTTCAAACCATCTCACTTCGTGACTTCGTCATCGTTGATCAGCTAGAGCTAGATCTCACCAGCGGATTTACTGTACTTACAGGCGAAACGGGTGCTGGTAAATCCATCCTCTTAGATGCCCTTAGCTTGGCACTTGGTGAGCGCGCCGATAGCAGCCAAATACGAGAGGGCTGTAACCGAGCAGAAATCTCCGCCCTCTTTCGCATTGAGCTAGACCAGTCTAAAGAGTTGGGTAAATGGCTTGATGAGCAAGGCTTTCCACAAGAGGATGATGGTCAAAGCTTGGTACTCAAGAGAACTGTCGAAGCCAATGGTCGTAGTCGCGCCTTTATTAATGGCAGTGTTGCTACTTTGACGCAACTGCGTGAAGCCGGCGATCAATTAGTAGATATTCATGGTCAGCATGCTCATCAACTCTTACTCAAGGGCGGCGCTCAAAGAGAACTCCTCGATAGTCATGCAGGATTAATTCCCATTGCTGCCGATGTAGCAAAAGCATTCAAAACGCTTGCAGATTCTCGTCGTCGACTAGAGCAGGCAGAAAATGCAGGGCAAGATGTTGAGCGCGAACGTGAGCGTCTTCAGTGGCAATTGGAAGAACTCACTGAGCTTTCCCCGCAAGAAGGTGAATGGGCAACTATTCAAAGTGAGCACGCTCGCTTAGCGAATGGAGCAAAACTCATTGGCGGCTGTCAAGAAGCAGTTGACCTGTTGAGTGAAGCTGATAATTCCCTAGAAACTACCCTATCTAAGGTGTGCGGAAATATCAGCGCACTTGCAGAGCACGACTCCAGCCTTAGCGACATTAGCCAATCGCTTGAGTCAGCAAGTATTCAGCTAGATGAGGCGATTCATGGACTAAATCGCTACTTACAAAAAATAGACCTAGACCCGGCTCGACTTGCACAAGTGGAAGAGCGCATGCAAGCATTACATAGTGCAGCTCGTAAATACCGCACTGAAACTGATGAGCTACCAAAGCTTCTTCTGGATACAGCAGAAAGGCTTGATGCCCTAACAGCCTCTCAAAATATTGAGGTGCTGCGCGATCAAGTAAAGCAAGAAGAAGGGGCTTACTTAAAACTAGCAAAACAACTGACTCAGAAGCGTAGCAAGGCCGCAAAAGAGCTGGGTGATTTAGTAACAAGCGCCATGCAAGATTTATCCATGGCAGGCGGTCGTTTGGAGATTGCCCTGATACCACTGAATGAAGGTGGATCACATGGCTTAGAACAAATTGAATTCCTAGTGGCAGGCCATGCCGGCAGCACACCTCGCTCACTTGCAAAAGTAGCTTCCGGCGGTGAGTTAGCTCGTATTAGTTTAGCCATCAGCGTTATCACCAGCAAAGCCTCATTCACTCCCACCCTCATATTTGACGAGGTTGATGCTGGCATTGGTGGAGCGGTTGCTGAAACCGTGGGTAAGTTATTACATCAACTGGGCCAATCCCACCAAATCCTATGTGTGACCCATTTACCGCAGGTGGCTGCCCAAGGCAATCATCACTTCAAAATCAGCAAATCACAAAGTGGTGAGAAGACGGTTTCCCAAGTGCAAGTCTTGGGTAGAGCAGAGCGAGTTGAAGAAGTCGCCAGAATGCTTGGCGGCGCGACTATTACTGATACCACCCGCCGTCATGCTCGTGAGTTGTTAGAGCAAAACTAAAGTAACTACATCAAGTCACAAGGTCTTCTAGCTCACATTAGAGGGCGCTTTAAATATTTCCATCCAAAGTGCTTGCACAGCATCTCTAGCTGCGATGAATTCAGATTCCTGTTCAAGGTCGACGCGCGTTTTTTCAGCGCCATCCAAACGCAATCGATGTTGGCGTGCCCTCAATAAGCGATAAGCATTGCCAACAGATTGCGCAGCTTCTGGAGTTATTAAACCCATCTCACCAGCAATCTGCAATAAGGCAATATTGCCGAGATTACCAATCAATTTTGGATGTTGATGGGCATAGGCAAGAACCAAGAACTGCACAATAAATTCAATATCCACCATCCCGCCAGCATCATGCTTTAAATCAAATACAGGGTTGGCATTAGGATGGCCTGCATGAACTTTGCGGCGCATTTCTAAAATTTCGGAGCGGAGCTGCTCAATATTTCTTGACTGACTTAATACTTCAGAGCGAACAGCGTCAAAGAATGAACCCACTATTGGATTGCCAGCTGAGAAGCGTGCCCGAGTCAGAGCCTGATGCTCCCAAACCCAAGCAGCATTATCACCTTCGCGAAGTTGATACTTTTTAAAGGCCTCTGCATTCGTCACTAAAAAGCCGGCAGACCCATTAGGGCGAAGACGAGTATCAATCTCAAATAAGCTGCCAGTAGAGGTAAATGCAGTAAGCCAATTAATCATTCGCTTTGCTAAAAGAGCATAGATTTCTTGTGCCGCATAATCAGCCTCATCTGCCTGGTACAAAAAAATAATGTCCAAGTCCGAGGCATACCCCAGCTCTTTACCGCCTAGCTTTCCATAAGAAATAATGGCGAATGGTGGGTTGGTATCGGCAGGTAAATCGAACTTCTTTACTACGCTAGGCCAGATACGCTCAAAGGTGGTCTGCAGAATTAAATCTGCGAGCGCCGATAAATGATCACTTACCCGCTCCACCGGCAGCGCTTGCTGAACACCAATCCCGAGATCGGTTAAGAGCGTAATAAAAGTTTCGTTGTGATGAGTCACGCGCAAAATATCCATTGCTTGCTCAGAACCATCGCCCTCGGCCATCACATCATCAAGCTGCATATTGAGATTGGATCGAACTTCACTCCAATACTTTGCCGGATCCTCGATTAAAGCCCTCTCAGCCTGAGAATTCAGTAAGTAATCCAGAAGATGTGGATGGCGTGTCAAATATTGAGCACCCCATTGGGATGACTTCAGCAAATCCAATACATTTGACAGAGCTCTTGGGTACTCAGCCAGAATGGAAAGATAGGCACTGCGCCTAGCAATCGCTTCAAGTAAGTCAAAAAAACGTAACAGCGTTTGATCGGCGTGCGCTGAGATGGATCCATCCCCGTGAAGGCGCTCCGCAGCCTTACACATTAAATTATCAAAAATTAAGCGGCTTTTTTCTGGCAACAATTTTTGTTTTGGGCTATCCACCCAAGCCTGCCAGCGAACACATGAGTTAGGGAAAAATGTTTGATCAGGGACCCAACCTAAAGCTAATGGCGCGATTTCGAGGCGGGCGCCATCATCCAGTAAAAAAGCTTTTTCAAATAACTGCGCAACATGATTTTGGTGACGATCTAATTCAGTCATGAATGCATTGACTTGCGCATTCTGCCCTTGCATCGATATTGCTAAGCGTGAGCGTGCATCCTCATCATCCGGAAGGTAATGGGTTTGCTGGTCATCCCAAACTTGAATGCGATGTTCTAAACGTCTTAAGAAAATATAAGCTTCTTGCAATGACTTCACTTCATCAGCAGGCAGGATGCCGCAATTCTTGATCAGCTCGAGTACCTCTAAACTAGGGCGCACTCTAAAGCGCGGGTCTGTGCCGCCTCTCATTAATTGGAACATTTGCGCTAGAAATTCAATTTCCCGAATGCCACCGCGCCCTAATTTAATATCGCGTGAACGCCCCTGATGACCTGAGGATCTTTTTTCAGCCTCAGCCTGAATTTGTGCATGAAGATCACGAATAGAGGCAATCACACCGTAGTCCAAATGCCTGCGATACACAAAGGGGCGAATCAGTTGATCAAGCTCTTTCTGGCAATGCGCAAAGTCTGGAGACCCTGGGAGCGGGGCAATCAATCTACCTTTAATCCAGGCATAGCGCTCCCACTCCCTACCTTGGACCAATAGATATTCCTCGAGCATGTCTAAGCTGCACACCAAAGGCCCTGAATCTCCATTAGGACGAAGACGCATATCAACCCGGAACACAAACCCATTGGCATCGTGCTCAGCAAGCAGCTTGATTAAGCGCTTACCCATACGAGTAAACCACTCGTGATTAGACAAACTCTTTGGTCCGCCAGTAGTGTCACCTTCATGCTCGTATAAAAATATTAAATCGATATCCGAAGAGAGGTTTAACTCAAGACCACCTAGCTTGCCCATACCAACAACCATGAGAGGCATTTCAGATTGGGTCGTATTGCTCCAAGGTATTCCAAAACGATTTTTGAGATCTTCCCGAACAAAAGCAATTGAAGCAGAGACTGCTAACTCAGCAAAATGACTCAGCGCATGGGTAACCTCATGCAAGTCAGCAAAACCATTTAAATCCCGTAAAGCCACCCACAGCATCAAACGCTGCCTTGCTAAGCGCAAATTAGCCATCCACTCAGCCTCGTCCTGCTCAACCGATGAAGGTCTTACATGGCACTCTTCTAGCAGCTGCCTGATGCCTTGCAAATCAACCTTTTTTTGCCCCTGTGAGCGGAGCCACTCCATCCACTCAGGACGCGCGCTTAGCCAGCGTCGCGCATAAGTCGAATGCTGCTCCAAAAAATCGATTTGATAGGAAAAATCATTCATCCCCTCATCTTAATCTGACCTTGAAAACCCCAGTCCAGAAGCTTGGCGATCAAGCCAAGGCTGACGGATAATAGAGGGCATGCTGCAAAACATTATTCCGCCTCGCCTCAAGAGCGCAATAGCCAAACGTACTGAAGGTTCGAGTCGGGCTTGGCGTAAGCGTGCCCTGATTTTGGCTGGCATTGTTTTGGCCATTTTTGTACTTGGGCATGTAGGCGTTCGTTTTGTTCTTTGGCCACAAATTGAGAAATCCAAAGAATCGGTTGAAAGACTGATTAGCGCTCGAATCGGCACCGATGTTTCGATGGATTCTCTACGTGTTTCCTGGACTGGCATTAGACCTAATTTTGAAATCGATGGCCTGCGCTTTAATGGTCCAGAAAAAACAAAACCACTTTTATTCATACAAAAGATTAATGGTCAATTAAGTTGGTCCTCTTTTTATCATCTTGCGCCCTACTTTCATGAGTTAAATTTTGAAGGCGCTGAAATTCATGCGCAACGCAACACTAAAGGCGTTGTCACCATTGCTGGAATCTCAATTGATGGCAAACCCAATGACTATTCAGCTGAGAATTGGCTCTTTGCTCAAAATGAAATTCGTGTGAATGACGTCAAGTTTTTTTGGGATGATCAATTTAAAAAGAAGGCGAGCACTTCGGTAGACATTCAAAGTCTCACACTTAACAATGGCATCCGTAGTCACAAAGGCTCACTGAGTACGACGACTCCATGGAATAAAGGGCCGCTCTTAATTGATATTGACTTAGTTCATCACATCGGCGGCCAAGCGGGTAATTGGCGAGATTGGATTGGAACCATCTCTTGGAATTTAAACGCGCTTCAACTTGGCCAAATTGGCAATGATTTTTCTCTACCATTAAGCACTTTAGAAGGTGTGCTCAGCTCTAATGGGAAATTAAAAATTGATAATGGCAAGCCAGATGGTGGAGACATTTATCTTGCTGCTGACAACTTAACAGTGCAGCTTTCCAAGAATGAGGATGCAATTGCCCTCGGAAGATTGGAAACCAACCTCACCCAAGAGACAGTCGATGGGCTTATCGCAGTGACTACTAAGACTTTTGCGTGGCGAGATATTGATAGTCCAAAAACTACTCCACTAGATCATCTCAGTCCGATGACTTTCCGGTGGAGACCGCCGGCTGCAGATGGAGAAATTAAGGAATTTGGATTTTCATCGCCCAAGATTTTGGTAGAGGATGTTGCGCTTTTTGCAATGAATTTACCGCTGTCAAAAAAAGTTCACCAATGGATCAAAGCATCACAAGCAGATGGTGAGCTACAAGATCTAGATATCAAATGGTCTGAGAGTAAATCTGCGTTATCGGCACTCAATATTCCTGGTGGATGGTTTAAATCAAATAAGCTAGACTTTTCTGTCAGCGGAAAATTAGTGAACGTTGGTTTTGTTGGCTTTAATAAATCGATGCCTTCCGTTTCCAATTTATCGGGATTTCTTACTGCAGACCAAAGCAAGGGCACTTTCTCGATAGAATCCGCCAATTTAGGAGTGGAAATCAGCAACCTACTGGTTGATCCCAAAATAAATCTAAATAAAGCTGCTGGCCAAATTTCCTGGTCAAAACAAAAAGGGAATTGGGTGATTAATGCTAAGCAGTTGGCGCTTAGCAACCCCGAGATTTCGACAACACTCAATTTGAATTACATTATTGGCGAAGCTAAAAAACCTGACTTCATGACCTTAGATATGGACTTTGCACAAGCCAATCTAAAAACAGCTTATCGCTATTTACCAGTCGGCATGGGCGCCGAGGCTAAAACTTATTTAAGCAAGGCCTTTGATGCAGGAACTATCAATAAAGGAAGTTTGCACATTAAGGGTGATCCCAATGAAGTGCCCTTCTCTAAAGTAGGCTCAGGAGAGTTCACTCTCAACCTGCCTATTAATGGCGCTACCTTTAGCCCAGTACCCTCTACCGCAACAGCGCAGGGTGTTTGGCCTGCATTCAATAAAGTCAATGGCGCTATTAATATGCAGAATGCTAACTTTACCGTTGACATTGATCAAGCGAGTTATAAACAAGTTGCGCTGAGTAAGTTTCATGCCGAAATTCCAAGCGTTAGCGCAAAGCAACTAATGCTGACAGTAAACGGCGAGGCGCAAGGCGAAGCATCACAACTATTGGACTACCTCTTTGCCTCGCCAGTAGGTAAAAAACAGGTTGAGCTTGAGCGTAACTTAAAAATAGCAGGCCCTACCAAGCTCAATCTTGGCATGAAAATTCCACTGTCCGGAGGTCTTGAGACCAACACAGATGTTCAATTAAGCTTTCCTGGTAACCGAGTGCAATGGGCTGACATGCCCCCTTTTGAGAATCTCAAGGGCAAAATTCGGATTACCGAAGTGAATCCAGAATTTGAAGATATCACCGCTCAGTTCCTTGGTGGTGATGTCAAGATCTCAAGCGCGACCTCAAATCAGGCCAATCAAAGCTACAACATTTCCGGCAATATTTCGGCAAACTTTATCAAAAATTACTTTGCAAAAGATAGCTCAATGCAGGCATTTCCAATCCTGCAGGCGATGAGTGGCGTAGCTAGATATGACGGCATCATTAAATTTACTAAGGGTAATAGTGAAACTAACCTAAAGATTGATATGCGCGACTGGGGTAGCTCGGCCCCTGCCCCCTTGAAAAAACAGGCTGGGGCTTTAATGTTTGGCCAAATCAATCTCAAAACATTTGCTAAAACAAAAGCAAATTCACGCCGCCTTACTTGGGATGGGAAAATCGGAGACGCCTATTTCATTCAAGGTGAAATTACTGACGACGATACCCTTCGTCATGCTGTAGGCATCGGAGCTCCTGCTACACCCCCTCAGCAAGGCTTTGCCCTAAACCTCGTCAGTAATGAGTTGAATTTAGATGCTTGGAAAGAATTCTTGGGAAGTCAAACCAACAATAAATCCACGCCTAACTCCACTGCTACAAACAGCATCCAAGTTTCTGCCCAGATTAAGCAGCTGACCTTATTTGATCGTATCTGGCAGGACTTAAACTTGGCGGCAACCAGTAAAAATTCTTCCTGGCAACTACGTTTGCGGGGATCCCCTCAAATTGCCGGCAATATTCAATACCAGCCTGCCAATCAAGCTCAGGGCAGCGACTTGATTAGTGGAAAACTTGTGCGTCTGAAGATTCCTGAAGCAGTAATTGCTGCCCCCACTTCAACCCCAATAAAGCAAACTCAAAAAACTCCGGCGCCTAAAAATAAGATTGAGCCAGAATCTATTCCCAGTGTTGATTTAACCATTGATGATTTTGATTGGGATAAAGCGCAGCTTGGTCAGGTAAGAATTAAAACCAGAACCACGGGCAACACCCTCAATATTGACTCCATTCAATTTAACAACCCACAAGGTAGCTCAACTATTGCTGGTCGTTGGATTGGTGGTTCGCCTAATACATCCACACACACAAATTTAAATATCGATCTAGATATTAAAGATGCCGGCCAAATTATTGGTCGTTGGACCGATCACAAATCGGTAGAGGGCGGACAAGGGAAGCTGGTTATCAATGCTGATTGGGATGGCTCTCCATTTGTCCCTCAATATGAAACGCTAGCCGGTAAGGCAACCTTACATTTAGAGAAAGGTCGCCTTATAGAAGTTAACACTAGCGGAGCAAAACTCCTTGACGTTCTTAGTTTGCAGAGTTTATTTAAGTTTGCCACCTTGGATCTTAAAGGCAGCCTAGGTAACATTGTCACTAAAGGCACTCCGTTTAATACTATTGACGCCTCTTTTGATATCAATGCTGGAGTGGCACAAACCAAGCAATTCACGATGGGTCTAGATCAAGCAAGAGTTGCCATGACTGGACAAATCGATATCCCCAAGAAAACACAGGATCTGCGCGTCACAATCTTTCCAACGATTGATGCCACAGCCGGCTCTTTAGCTGCATTTGCTATCAACCCTATCGTAGGGCTTGGTGCGCTGGTTGGACAGTATCTGATTACCAGCCAAATTAACAGAAACCTACAGTCTGACTATTTAGTACAAGGCTCCTGGGATAACCCAGAGGTAATTCCGCTTGACCAGAAGGGTCAACCCATTGATTCCAAAACCTTGAATACTATTCGCAGTAAAGATTTACTTAAAGAACAAACTAAACCGGACAATCCCTCAGGGCCACAAAGCAATCCAAGTAATCCTGGTAATCCCAATAAAACTTCCAATTAGATTGTTATGAGCACATCAGCAAACTCTGCAAACCTCAAAGTTGCATCTATTCAAATGGTGTCAACCCCAAACTTGCAAGAGAACCTTTCTACTGCAAGTCGACTAATAGCGGCCGCAGCAGTAGATGGCGCAAAATTAGTCGTTCTTCCAGAGTATTTTTGTCTCATGGGGCTCAAAGACACTGACAAGGTATCTGCTCGTGAACGTTTTGGCAGCGGCCCCATTCAAGAGCAACTCTCGCAGATTGCAAAAGAGAATAACCTTCACTTGGTGGCTGGCACTATTCCTCTAGAAGCAAAAGAACCTAACAAGGTTCTCAACACAACTTTAGTGTTTTGTCCTACCGGCAAACAAATTGCTCGTTACGACAAAATCCATTTGTTTGGTTTTCAAACAGCAACTGAGCGCTATCAAGAATCGGAAACAATTGAAGCTGGTAATGAACCTGGACTCCTCAAGATTTCAAGCAATGGTAATGAGTGGATTTTTGGTTTAAGTATTTGCTATGACCTGCGTTTTCCAGAGCTCTACCGAACTCTGGGCCAAGTAGATTGTCATATCATCCCCGCTGCATTCACATACACCACCGGGAAAGATCATTGGGAAATACTATTGCGCGCTCGAGCGATTGAAAACCAATGTTATGTATTGGCTTCCGCCCAAGGGGGTAAGCATCAAAATCAACGGCGCACTTGGGGCAATAGCATGTTGATTGATCCTTGGGGTGAAATCTTGACCAATCTCCCTGAAGGGGAGGGCTTTATTTCCGGGGTCTTGTGCAAAGATAAATTAAACGAGGTACGCTCTAAGTTACCTGCACTTGCACATCGCAAGCTTTAAAGAAAGATCTGCCCAATCACATGAATGCACCAGAAGCACTATTTCCTGCAAATTGGACTAAAGCCAAAAAACAAGCAGACCTCATTAAATTAGCTAAATCCATTCTGCTTGAGCCAACAGGTTTATCGGAACAAGATTTGCATCACACCTTTGGCCATTTATTTACCCATCGCCTTGATGACGCTGATCTCTACTTTCAGCATACTCGTAGCGAAAGCTGGAGTCTGGAAGAAGGCATTGTTAAATCAGGTAGTTTCAATATTGATCAAGGCGTTGGTGTCCGTGCAATCTATGGCGATAAGACTGCGTTTGCCTATTCAGATGAAATTAATTTAGACGCCTTAAGCAAGGCGGCAAAAGCAACTCGGGTAATTGGCCCAGCGGGTGGTAAACAAGCAGTTGCAAGTAAATTATTTAATCCTGTATCCAATAAGTTGTATTCAGACATTAACCCCCTTGATTCACTGCAACCTAAAGAAAAAATTGCGTTACTGGAAAGTATTGAGCGTCGAGCTAAAGCGCGTGACCCACGCATCATTCAGGTGATGGCCAGTCTTGCTGGAGAGTTTGATGTGGTTCTAGTTGTTCGTGCCGACGGCCTATTGGCTGCCGATGTTCGACCTTTAGTTCGCGTTTCCGTTCACGTTATTGCCGAACAAAATGGTCGCCGTGAATCTGGATCTTCTGGTGGTGGCGCACGTCATGACTATCTTTACTTTGATCAAGCGCTGATTAACCGCTATGTTGATGAAGCGGTTGATGGCGCTTTAGTGAACCTAGAATCTCGCCCTGCGCCCGCAGGCCCAATGACCGTAGTGATGGGACCAGGCTGGCCCGGTGTTCTGTTGCATGAAGCAGTTGGCCATGGCCTTGAGGGTGACTTTAATCGCAAAGGGTCCTCTGCCTTTGCTGGTCGCATCGGCCAACGCGTTGCCGCCAAGGGTGTTACCGTAGTTGATGACGGCACCTTGTCTGGACGGAGAGGCTCTTTGAATATCGACGATGAAGGTACGCCTACTCAATGCACCACATTAATTGAGGATGGCATTTTGAAGGGCTACATTCAGGACAGCTTAAATGCCCGTCTGATGAATATGCCCCTCACCGGGAATGGACGCCGTGAAAGTTTTGCTTCATTGCCAATGCCACGTATGACGAACACCTACATGCTGGCCGGCAAAGATGATCCCCAAGAGATCGTGGCCAGCATTAAGCGCGGCTTATATGCAGTCAATTTTGGTGGTGGTCAAGTGGATATCACCAGCGGAAAATTTGTTTTTTCGGCCTCGGAAGCCTATTGGGTTGAGAACGGCAAAATCCAATACCCCGTCAAAGGTGCCACCATTATTGGCAGCGGTCCAGAGTCTCTAAAACAGGTTTCTATGATTGGAAATGACCTCAAGCTCGATGGCGGGGTAGGGGTTTGCGGCAAGGAAGGGCAAAGCGTTCCGGTCGGGGTTGGGCAACCTACCCTCAGGATTGATAGCCTGACCGTGGGCGGCACTGCCTAATATTGGCTAATTACGGCTTAAAATAGCCGCATGAGCCAACAAAATACAAATCCCGCTAATTGGTACTCCGCTGTTGATAAGACTTCGGATACTGACGATCAACGCATCGACAATATTTCTGTTCTGCCACCGCCAGAGCATCTCATTCGCTTCTTTCCAATTTCTGGAACACCAACTGAAGCGCTGATCAGTAAAACTCGTAAAAAGATCCGCGACATTATTCATGGTAAGGATGACCGCTTACTAGTGATCATCGGACCATGCTCTATTCATGACCCACGTGCAGCGCTCGAATATTGCCAACGCCTCTTAGGTGAACGCGAGCGTTTTGCTGGCGAATTAGAAATCGTCATGCGTGTGTATTTTGAAAAACCACGAACCACTGTTGGCTGGAAGGGTTTGATTAATGACCCATACCTTGATGAAAGTTATCGCATTGAAGAAGGCTTGCGCCTTGCTCGCCAAGTATTAATGGAAATTAATCGCTTAGGCATGCCTGCCGGTAGCGAATTCTTAGTTGTCATTTCACCGCAATATATTGCTGACCTCATTTCTTGGGGAGCAATTGGTGCGCGTACGACTGAAAGCCAAGTTCATCGCGAACTTGCTTCAGGTTTATCCGCACCTATCGGATTTAAGAATGGTA
>JACCDH010651014.1_pt1 | contig 15659 bp, 5 predicted proteins | sample 7442481 | NCBI WGS metagenome assembly JACCDH01 (sample SAMN15323433, study PRJNA562643) | freshwater metagenome | isolation source: river surface water | place: USA:Blue River Watershed | collected 2017-08-15
CCTTGCTGGCCGTCCTTGTAGAGCCAGCCGGTGTAGTGCACGGTGACATCCTGGCCAGCGGTGGCGATCGCGCCTTCGCCCACGACGGTGTCTTCGTATTGCAGGCCGGAGGGGGTGGTGTTCATGGGGGATCTTTCGTGAAAAAGGCTGGGTATAGGCCTGTTGAAGCTGGGAATTATGCCAGCGCTTCTACGGAGACATGGGGCAAGAGCTTTCAGAAACTGGTCTGCAACACCAGCGCACTCAAAGCCCCGCGCACGATGCGCCCGAGCAGGCCGGCGCGGTCGCCCTCGATGTTGAAACCTGCCAACCGTGCCTGCCCACCCTGGGGCGCCTGCTGCAAGGCCACGCGCACGCGGTACAGCGTCTGCCGGGGCTTGAGTGCATTGGGGTCGTCGGTGGTGATGAACAGGCCGCCATGGCGCGCCGCCAGCATCTCGGCGGGCAACTGGTCCACCGGTACGGTGTCGATCTCGTCCACCTTGCCGTCGATCACCTCCATGTGCACGCCGTGCAGGTAAGCACGCACCTTGGCGCCGATGTGGATGCGTTTGACATCGTCTTCGTCCACATAGACCTCGGCCAGCCAGCGACCGGGGTCGATCACCCGGGCCAGCACTTCCTGACGCGCCACCACCTGCCCCGGCACCAGATCGCGTGCCACGTCCACCACCCGCCCCGCAAACGGCGCGGCCAGTTGCAGCTGGCGCGTCTCGGCATCGGTGCCCATGATTTCGGTCCATTGCTGGGTCAGTTGCTCGCGGGTACTGCGCACCGACTCCATCAGCTGTTCGGCCCCCGTGGTGGCCAGCAGACGGCTGTCAAGCGCACCGATTTTGGCGTTGGCCCGTGCTTCGCGCAGCTGCAAATCGGGCGATTCCAGGCTGGCCAGCAGATGGTTGGTCTGGGCCTGCCCACCTTGCGGCATGGTCAGCACCCGCGCTGGACGCGGTGAATACACCGCAAACTCCTGTGCAGAACGTACCCAACCTTCGGCTTGTACTTGCCCTTGCCAGGGCAAGGCCAATACCAGCAGCAGGGTGCTCAGCGCGACGCCCATGCGGATGGCTGGCCGCTTGCGGATCTGGTCGCGCTGCTGGATCCAGACCTTGAGTTCGCTCCAGACGGGTTTGGCGATGAACCACCAGATTTCGACCGCGAACAAAAAGATGCCCAGCGCCTTGAAAAAGTAGTGGTAGACCGTGACCGCAATCCCCAGGAACAGGAAGAAGCGGTACACCGCCGTGCCCAGCCCGAACCACAGCAGCCAGGGCGGCGGCGCCTCGCCTTCGAGGGCGGGCTCGGCTTCTTCAAAGCCCAGCAGGTGTTTGCGCAGAAAGTGCCGCATCACCTTGCCTGCCTCGTCGTGCAGATTGGGGATTCCGGTCGCGTCCGACATCATGTAGTAGCCGTCAAAGCGCATGAAGGGGCTGGCATTGACGGCCAGTGTCATGATCCAGCTGGTGGTGGCCAGAAAGAACATGGCTCCACGCAAGGCACCATCAGGCAAAAAGCTCCAGGCCAGCGTGCACCAGGCTGCCAGCATCAGTTCGATGCGCATGCCTGCTGCCGCAATGGCAAAACGATCGCGCCGACGCGTCAGGCGCCAGGTCTCGCCGGTGTCGGTGTAGAGCATGGGCAGCAGCAGCACGATCGCCACGCCCATGCGTGGCACGCGCAGGCCCAGCTGCTTGGCGGTCAAGGCATGGCCCAGCTCGTGCAGCACCTTGGCCAGCACCAGCGCCACCGAATAACTCAGCAAGCCCTGAAGCGACAGTGTCTCGACGAAGGTGGCTGCAAAGGTGTCCCATTGCTGCAAGGCCAGCACCAGACCCAGGAAACCTGCCAACATCGATAAGGCAAAGGCTTTTGGGCGCAGCAAGGGTGCAAACCAAGACAGGTACTTTTCCAGAAAGCGGTCCGGGTTGACCAGCGGCAAGCGGAACATCAGGTAGTTGTGCAGCGCCTGCGTCGCCATGCCGGGTTTGGGTAAAGAACCTTGCGCTGCCTTTTCCAGCAAGGTCTGGTTGACCAGCAGCTCGTGTTGCAGCAGGAACTGCCGGATCGCCAGTACTTCATCGACTTCTGGCGCCAGCAAGGTCTCTTCGCTCACGCTTTGCACCACGCGAGCGGCATCGCCCAGATGCCATCGCGCGAGCACTTCAAACTCCAGCCAGCCGATCCGGTAAAAGCGCCCTTTGAGCGGATCTTCGATCACCCAGCTGGGCGCACCATCCTTTTGCGTGCTGCCCGGGTGCAGGGCGAGGTCTTCGCGCAAGGGGGGCAGGGCCAGTTGCTGGGCCAGTTGAGCTTGCAGGCCTGCCAGATCGCCAGCAGGGCTGGCTCCTACGGGAGAAACCACCGCTGGATCGCCTGCAGGGGGTGTTGTAGGAGCTTGCCCTGCAAGCGATGGATGAGCTTGTTGATTGCCAGCAGGGCTGGCTCCTGAAGGGGGGGACACGGCTCAGACCCCCAGCCACTGGCGCAATGAGCCCAGTGGTCTGCGGAAGATGAAGTAGCCCAGCACCACCCAGTTGCCATTGATCTTGGCGTTGCCGCGCAGGCCCAGGCGCACCTTGTCCTGCGGGGGCAAGGTGGCGCGCACGCGGTAAGCCGCCACCCCATCGGGCGACTTGGTGGCCTGGTAGCTGGCCTGCTCGATCGTGGCGCTCAAAGGGTTGAGCGGGTCCGCATACAGCAGAACATGGATGGTCTCGCCCGATTGCATGTTGATCGCATCGGCCACCGGCACCCAGGCGTTCACGCCCACCTGCTTGCTGTCGGCCAGCTCCATGATGCGCTGACCGGCGCTGACGGGCTTGCCAATCCAGTCGTTCTCCTGGCCGTACACCGCAATGCCATCGCGACTGGCGCGTATCTCCAGCATGCCCATCTGGTCTTCCAGAAACGCCACCTCGGCCAGCCGCTCGTTGATGCGCCCCTTGAGCACGCCCGCTTCGGCCGTCTTGTCGCTCGACACAAAGGCGCGGTGCGCACCGGCCAGGTATTCGGCACGCGACACCTCCAGCCCTTGTCTGGCCGATTCAAGGCGGTTGCGGATCGCCGTATCGTCCAGCCGTATCAGCACATCGCCCTTCTTGACGGGCTGGTTGGGTTTGGCCACCAGCTCGGCCACGATGCCCTCCACCGGTGAAGTGACCGCGATCGCATCCAGCGAAATGATTTCGGCAGGGGCAATGACAAACTGCCGGATTGGCAACAGCATGGCCAGCAGCAGCCCCGCCATTGCCTGCAGAAAGACCTTGCGCGTCTTGAGATTGCGCCCGTCCACCAGCTGCTTGACAAAATCAAACGGTGATTTTTGGGCACGCAGGTTTTGCAGGCACACCCCGTGCATCTGGTGCAGGGCATTGAGCATGGGCACCGACGCTTCGGGCCAGGGCTGGTCGGTGATGTACACCACCACGCCCAGCAGCTCGCCGCCCGCGCCCGACATCGGGTGCACCTGCACGGTGTCGGGCCAGTACTCGTGCCAGGCGGCGCGCAAGTGCTCGGGCAAGTTCCGGGCGCTCAGGCGCTGGCGCTCATGCAGCTGCGGCAAGAACGCCTTGACCGCCTGCTCGGCCCAGGAACCAAACGCACTGCCCCGGTCCACCGAGGTCAAGCCCGATGCACAGCCAAGCATCGGCTCGTTGTGGTGCATGGTGAAGACCAGCGCCGATCGGTAGGGCAACAGCGCATGGGTCTCGTTGGCCACCACAAACAGCAAGGCCTGTTCGGTGTCGGCAGCGCGGGCCTTGGTGGTGAGTTGCTCCAGTTGCTGCCAAGGGGTGGTTTGGGGCTTACCAGCGTGTGCTTGGCTCATTTTTTTCCCGGCACAGCTTTGCTTCGGTCGGCAACCACTGCCGTGCCGCTCATACCTGGCAGCAAGTTGGGCCCGGCATACGCCAGCCGCGCTTCCATCTCGAAGGTCTGGTTTACGGGGTCGATTCGTGCATTTACCGACGTCACCACCGCGTCGTAAGACTGCCCAGTCTCATCAATCGTCACCTTCAGCCAGGTGCCCACGCGGATTTTTGTGAACTGCTTGGAACTCGCACTCACGCGCAGCTTGGGCACACCGGCCGAAATGATTTCCACCAAGGGTTGGCCTACCGTGGTTGTCTGATGCGGCTTGCCCATCACCCGCACCACATACCCTGCAAACGGCGCCGACAGCTTGCACTGGCTCACCTGGTACTGGCTGAGCTTGAGCTGAGCCTCGGCCTTGGCCACCTGCGCAGCAGCAGTGGTTACCTCGATTTCAGAAGCCGCATCCATCGCTTTCAGCCGGATCTTGGCTTCCAGGGCTTCACTTGCGGCGATCTGTTCGGATTGGGCAATCTGAGACTTGGCCTCGTTCTCGGTGCAATTGAACTGCACCAACACATCGCCCTTGTTAAAACGCGAACCCACTCGCGTCGGAATCTGATCGATCAAACCAACGACTGGACTTGAAATGACCGTCTCCGTCTCGGCCCAAGCCTGCACCAGAATGCGCTCTTCAGGCGCTGTCTGCGCCCATGCCAGCGTGGTCAGCAGCCAGCCGATCGCAACACCCGCCTTTCGTGAGCCCCTGAAATCAATGTTTGTCATTGTCAAATCCCTGTTTTTGCAACCGGGATTTTTGACAGAATCGACAATACAAACAATCCTACGAATGAAGGATTGATCGCCTTGATGTAGGAGCATGCCCTGCAAGCCATCAGCCCTCCAATCGCCAGCAGGGCTGGCTCCTACACAGAAGCGGAGGCCCGGCGCTGGGTGGCAGTTTGTTGCAGTTGCTGACTGAAGCTGAGTGCGCCGCGCTGAAGTGGTTTGGGAGTTGGGGGTGCTTCCTCGGCAGCGACCTGTGGGGTATGGGGTGACTCGAGGGCAGGGGGCAAGCCTTGCGCCTCCTCACGCATTTGGGCCAGGGTCTGGTCGGCAAGGGTTGGCACGGCAGGATCCTGGGCCAGTGCTTGCAGCATGAACAGCCCAGAGGGGTTGGTCAGCGCGTCGATCTGGTTCAGCCAGCCAGAGTGCAAGGCTTGGGTCGCCATGACCGATTCGTGCATTCGGACGCGAGAAGACCAGACAGCCGGGAGGACGTACAGATGGGGGTCCGTCTGGCGGTCAAATTTGTCGATGAGCGCGTCGGCCACGGGCAAGTCCATGGTGACCAGACGGGTTTGTTGCACGGCCGTTTGCACATGAACTTGTGCCGGTGGGGCGGCCAAGGGCTCCGTGGCCCACGGCGAAAAATCCTGTGCGGTCGCGAGTATGGGCGCTGCAGGTGCTGTGCCCACATTACGCGGGTCGTCGTCTTTGGCGGTATGCGGGGTGAGGTTGAGGTTGAGGTTGGAGTTGGCGTTGGCGTTGGAGATGTTGCCGGTGTCATCTTCAAACAGGGTGGCCAGCCCGTGTACGCTGGTGCCACCGGTGTTGGTGGCCACCAGGCTGAAAGTCTCGCCGTTGTCGACAAAGGTGTCGTTGGTGATGGTCACGCGCACTTTCAGGCTGGCGTTTTCTGCTTTGACATTGTCGCCGTCTGTGGGCAGCTGGATGTAGCTGCCTGGGGTGTAGCGGACCCAAGTGTTGCCGTTCCAGTATTCGATGGCTTGGGCGTAGTCCACGCCTGCGGTGGCGGTGCCTTGGGCCAGATCGAGCTGGATGTATTGGCCTTCACGGCCCTCCACGGTGAAGACGGCGTAGGGCGAGGCCTCGTTGACCGTGATGTCATCGATAGTGACCGCACGATCGTCGTCGGGCAGCGGACGGTTTGGGTCCAGCGTTGGGCCCACCACCGGTTCGCTGGCGGGCGTCAACTCTTGCGGACTCAGCGGACTGCCAGGGTTGCTCGGCGTGACCGGGTTCAGGTTAGGGAAGAACTTGCCCGAGCCGTCATCGACGATGGTGCAGGTGCTCACATCGCTGCCACCGCCTGTGTTGTAGGCTGTGAGGGTGAAGGTCTCGCCGTTGTCAGGCGTGCTGTCGTCGGTGATCGCCACGCGCACCAAGAGGTTGGCGGCTTCGCCTGCGGTGCTGTCTGCGTCGGCCGGAACCTTGACATAGCTGCCTGCGGTGTAGCTGGTCCAGGCAGTGCCGTTCCAGTACTCCAGCGCAGCGGTGTAATCTGTGCCCGCCGTGGCTGTGCCGGTGCCCAGCACCAGCTTGACATACTGGCCTTCATAGCCATTGACGGTGAAGACCGCATAGGGCGAGGCTTCGTTGACCGTGATGTCGTTGACGGTGACCGTTCGGTCGTCGTCGGCAAGTGGGTCAGGGCTGGTGGCCGGGTCCACCACGTTGGCAAACGTGGGGGTGACCGTGTCCATGAACATGGCGTATTCGTCCAGTCCGGCGGTGGAAACGTCGTCGGCAATGACAGTCGGTGCCGATTCGTTGCCCACAGTGGCGGGATCGTCTGCTCTGAAAATCACGCCGGTGCCGTCGTCCACAATGCCTGCGCGACCGCTGAACACTCTGGTGGTGTCCGGGTTCAGGTTGGGGAAGGCGGTGCTGTCCCAGGTTCCGGTGTAGGCAGCGTTGAGCTTGAAGTATTCAATGCCCTCGTAGGCCTGCTGGTTGTTGAGCGTGGTGCGCACCATGAGGTCGCCACGGTTGTTGAGCACGGCATTGGTACCGTTGTAAGCCACCCAAGCGCTGTTCACAAAAACCTGCAGCGCGTTGTTGAAGTCCGTGCCCATCTCAGCAGTGTCACCCGCGAGGGTGAGGGTCATCTGTGCGGTGGGCGCACCACTCACGTGGAAGACTGCATAAGGCGATCCTTCGCTGATGAGGACGTCGGAGACGAAGGCCGGATTCTTGGGGCGGTCATCGTCGAGCGCGCCCGGTGGCGCATCGGGAGTTCCGCTGCTGTTGCCGCCGCCAAAGTAGTCACCCTGTCCGTCGTCACGGATGCTCGCCACATCGCTCGCGCTGCTGCCACCGCTGCTGGTGGCCGTAAGCATGAAGGACTCGGACATTTCGTACTTCACGTCATTGATGATGGCCGTACGCACCAACAGCGTGCTGCCCGATGCCGGTATCTTGACGTAGCTGCCTGCGGCGTAGTTGACCCAGCTGCTGCTGGTGGCGTCGTAGAACTGCAACTGTGGTCCGTAGTCCTCTGTTCCGTCGGTCAGCGGGGTACCGTTGGCATCGACCTTGGCAGTGCCATCGGTCACATTGAGCCGCACGTACTGGTTGGCCACACCAGTCACGGTGAAAATACCGTAGGGCGAAGCCTCGTTGACCGTAAAACCGGTCACTTGCAAGGTGCGTTCATCGTCGGGCAGCGGGCGGGTCGGATCGATGGTGGGCCCCACCACCGGATCGCTGGCGGGCGTCAGCTCTTGCGGTGTGACCGGACTGCCAGGGTTGCTGGGCGTGGCGGGATTGAGATTGGGGAAGATCTTGCCTGTGCCGTCATCGACGATGGTACAGGTGCTCACATCGCTGCCACCGCCTGTGTTGTAGGCCGTGAGCGTGAAGGTTTCACCGTTGTCAGGCGTATTGTCGTTGGTGATCGCCACGCGCACCAGCAAGTTGGCAGCTTCGCCTGCGGTGCTGTCTGCGTCGGCCGGGACCTTGACATAGCTGCCTGCGGTGTAACTGGTCCAGGCAGTGCCGTTCCAGTATTCCAGCGCAGCGGTGTAATCTGTACCCGCCGTGGCTGTGCCGGTGCCCAGCACCAACTTGACGTACTGACCCTCGTAGCCACTGACCGTGAACACGGCGTAAGGCGAGGCTTCGTTGACCGTGATGTCGTTGACGGTGACGGACCGATCATCATCGGGCAGCGGGCGAGTCGGATCAATCGTTGGCCCCACCACCGGATCGCTGGCGGGCGTCAGCTCTTGCGGTGTGAGCGGACTGCCAGGGTTGCTGGGCGTGGCGGGATTGAGATTGGGGAAGATCTTGCCTGTGCCGTCATCGACGATGGTACAGGTGCTCACATCGCTGCCACCGCCTGTGTTGTAGGTCGTGAGGGTGAAGTTTTCACCGTTGTCAGGCGTGTTGTCGTCTGTGATCGCCACGCGCACCAGCAAATTGGCAGCTTCGCCTGCGGTGCTGTCTGCGTCGGCCGGGACCTTGACATAGCTGCCTGCGGTGTAGCTGGTCCAGGCAGTGCCGTTCCAGTATTCCAGCGCAGCGGTGTAATCTGTACCCGCCGTGGCTGTGCCGGTGCCCAGCACCAGCTTGACGTACTGGCCTTCAAAACCATTGACGGTGAAGACCGCATAGGGCGATGCTTCGTTGACCGTGATGTCGTTGACGGTGACTGTGCGGTCGTCGTCGGGCAGCGGGCGGGTCGGGTCCAGAGTGGGGCCAACGACCGGATCCGTTGCGGGGTTGTAGGGCGACACCGGCGGCAAGGTGTTGTTGTTCGGGGTGGCCTCGGGGAAGAAAGTACCATTGCCGTCGTCCACGATCCAGGCGGTGCCGGTGAAACTGTTGCTGGTGTCGGGCACCAGACTGGTCACACCTGAATTTCGGGTACCGGTGTACTGGACGCTGAGTTGAAGCGACTCGTCGGGCTCGTTGCTGTTGTCTTGCAACACGGGTGCACGCACGAGGAGTTTGCCATTGTTGTCCAGCGCTGGCGGTGTGCTGCTGTTATACGCAGCCCAAGCGCTGCCGTTCCAATACTGCAGGCTGTTGGTGTAGTCGACCCCGGCCAGGGCGGTGCCGTCACTCAGACTCAGGGTGACGCCTGCAGTGGGCACGCCGGTGACGGAGAACACGACAATGGGCGAGCCTTCATTGACGATCAGGTCGTCAACAAAGGCGGGGTTACGCGGACGGTCATCGTCCAGCGGTGTGGGAGGGTTGGCGTTTGGCGTAGGGTCATTGGCGCCAAAGTAGTCGCCTTGCCCGTCGTCCAAGATGGTGCCGGTGGCTGTCACGGCCATGGCGCTGGTATTGGCCGCCGTCAGCGTCAGGCTTTCCGACATTTCATACACAGTGTCGTCCACGATGGCGGTGCGCACCCGCAGCAAGCCGTCGGACTGGACCTGCACATGGCTGCCTGCTGTATAGGTCTGCCAGGTGCTGCCATTGAGGTATTGGAGGCTGGTGCTGTAGTCGACTCCCCCGGTGGCTGTGCCGTCAGCACAACTCAACGTCACGTACTGCCCTGCCACGCCCGCGACCGTGAAGACGCCGTAGGGCGATTTTTCGTTCACCGTAAATCCAGTGATGGTCAGTGCGCGCTCATCGTCAAAACCGGGGCCTGGCCCCACCGCAGGAGCTGAGCCGGGGTCGTTCGGGCCGCTGAAACTCCACTTTTTTCCCGAACCATCGTCTGCAATGGTCACTGTGCCCACGTCTGCTGTGCCGCCGGTGTTGTAGACGGTGACTTGGTAGGTTTCGTTGTTTTCCAGCGCACTGTCGTTAAGGATGGGCACGCGCACTTGCATGGTGGCGGCGGGCATTTTCACGTACGTGCCCGCGGTGTAGGCAGTCCAGGCACTGCCGTTCCAGTATTCCAGCGCTTGGGTGAAGTCACTGCCAGCCAGCGCGTGGCCTGCGCCGTTGCCCGTGACGCCAAGCTCCAGCCTGACGTACTGGCCGGTGTTGCCCGTGACTGTCTGTACGGCGTATGGCGAGGCTTCGTTGACCGTCTGGTCGTCGATGGTGATGGCGCGGTCATCGTCGGCCAAGGGACGCAGAGGGTCAATGGTGGGGCCAACCACCGGATCAGTGCTGGGTGTGAGTGGGTCAACGTTGCTGTTCCAGTACAAGCCCGATCCGTCGTCAACAATGGTGCCCGTGCCCGTGGCAGAACTGCCAATGGCCACGCCGAGCGTGGTGTTGGTCGCGTTGTTACGGTAGGTGGCTTGCAGGGTAAAAGTTTCGCCGTTGTCGCCCGTGCTGTCGTCAGTGATGCCTACGCGTACCTTGAGCGTACCGTTGGCGTCGGCCGTGGGGGTGGCGTTGAATACCGTGGTGGTGATCCAGGCACTGCCGTTCCAGAACTGGATGGAATTTGCGTAATCACCGGCACTCATCATGCTACCGGCTGTGGCTGTACCAGGGCTGGTGGACAGGTCCAGCACGCTGCCTGGCTCGGCGCTGACGGTAAAGACCGCGTAGCTGGATTTTTCGTTCACAGTGACGCTGCTGACCGAGACCGGCACCGGAACGCGCGCATCATTGTCCACAATCGTGCCCACGCCAGTGGCATCGGCAATGGTCGCACCCGTAGCACCCGACAGCACGATATTGAGCGTGTCGGTCGGCTCATGCAGCGTATCGTTGACGATGTTGATGGTGACCGTCTGTGTGGTCACCCCTGCCGCAAAAGTCAGGGTTCCGCTCAGCGCCGATGTGCCTGCGCTGTAGTCGGCCGCCCCGGTGGTGGTCACATCGCCGATGGTGTAGTTGACAGTCGAGCTCAGTGCTGTGGTTCCGGTTTTGGTGACCGTGAAGGTCATCGTGCCTGCCGACTCATTGACCGAGACGTCGTTCACGCTGAACGAGGGGCGGTCGTCGTCGAGCACTGCCGTTGGATCTGTGGCGCCTGTGGTGTTGTCCGGAAAGTATTGGCCGGTGCCATCGTCGTAGATGTAAACGCCAGCAGTGGAAGAGTTGCTTGCAGATACTTGCGACGTGGCCATCAAAAAATAACGCTCCATGCCCTCATACACACCGTCGTTAACGATACGGGTTCGAACCAGCAATTTATTGCTGGTGTTGTTCGGAATGGCTACAAAAGAGTCCGCAGTGTAGTCGGTCCAGGCGGTACCGTTGAAGTACTGCATCTGGAAAGAGCCGTTAGCATTTTGTGTGTCGGTGCCGATGACAGCGTGCCCGAGACCTGTAGCGGTATGGCCCATGAACAGCTTGACCATTTGCCCCGCCACGCCGGTCACTTCAGACACCACAAAGGGCGAGCCTTCGTTGACGGCCACATGGTTGACCGACAAAGGCGGGTCGTTCACAGGCACAGTGATGTTGACAGTAGCGGTGGCCGTGGCGCTGCCACCCACGCCGTCGATGATGGTGTAGGTGAAAGTCTGGCTGCCGCTGGCCCCTGCCGCAGGCGTGAAGGTGAAGGCACCATTGGCATTGGTAATGCTGAGCGTGCCTTTGGCCAACGCGATGTTGCTGCCGACGGTGTAGGCTGCGCCGTTGATGCGGGTGACGCTCAGTGCCTGCGCCTCCGGATCAGTGTCTGCACCGGCACCGTTGTTGGCGCTGACCAGGTTACCGCTGAGAGCTGTGCCTGCGGTGGCAGAAAAAGTGTCTGCCCTGGCCACCGGGAACTGGTTTTCAACCGCATAGACCTGCGGTTGGTCGATGTAAACCGTCTTGTACGAGCCACCACCCCAGACGTACATTCGAAGTTCGTAGGTTCTGCCTGCAATAACCGGCACCTTGTCCAGTCCCACGTTCCAAATGAGCGAGCCATTGAGATTGGACAAGAGGGAAAGATCCATCGGCGACACGGTGGTCAAACTAGCTGTTGTGGTGTCGTACAGGGCAATTGACATGTACGCACTGGCTGGTGATGAATAGGCCCGAAATTTCAGTTTGCTGAGGGCGTAGCCGTTGGTCAGACCGGGTTTGATCGAGAACGTGGTCTTGATGTATTCGTTGGCGGCAATCGATCCGGTTTTGGTCGTCGAATCGACATTCGAAATCTTGAATGTGGTGGCACTGCCAAACTGGTAGAAACCCAGCGCAACCCCCGGACCGGCGGCCATGTTGCTGAAGGTCAGGCTCGAGGGAACCGCCGTGGTGACCAAGTTGCGGTTGCCGGCGTCGTCAGACCACCAGCTCGCTTGCAGCGCTTCTGTCAGCCACAAATTTCCTGCCCAGTTTGGCGCAGCAATGTCCACCGCCTCCACGCTGCCACTGCGGTATTCCAGTGTCCAGTCGCCGTCCACCCCGGTGATGTTGGTGGATGCTGCGATGTCGGCCCCTGTCAGTTGCGCCAGCTGGGTGACCGCAGTCTGACTGGCTGTATCGGCTGCAATTTCGCAACCGTAAAGCAGCAGGTCGCCCTCTGCCGTCAGCGTCTCTTTGATGACAGCCCACAGCGCTTCGTGGGCCTCGGGTTCACCCAAGACGATGGTTTGGTCGCCCAGGCTGATCCAGCCCTTGCCACCGTGGCTGAGCACGTGGATGGCGTCGAATTGACCGCTGTGCTGCTGCAAAAAGGCAATGAGCTGGCTGACCTCGTCTTGCGACGGGTCAAGCACCACAATCAGCCGCTGGGGGTCGGCTGCTGCGATGTCTTGCAGCAGGATTTGCAAGTTATCCAGTCCGCCATCGATGACGACCACCTCTTGGCGATTGCTGGCCGGATGTGACAACGCCTCAGGCAACTCGACCGTTACGGTGTCAGCAGAAGCCTCAGTCGGTGTATCGGCAGTGGCTGCCTCACGGGACGTGGGATCGATCAGGGCTTCTGTGGCGGCCCCTGCCCCGTCAAATACCAAGCGTGGCTCCAAAGCGATGAGGGTGAGCCGATTTTTCTTTTTATTTTTCATTTTGCTGTCCATCCAATAACCCATCGCCATCTGTCAAAACGTTTCTTCTGCAGAGGCCTTTCCCCTGCAAGCAACCAGACCTCCGTCGCCAGCAGGGGCTGGCTCCGGCGAGGTCAAATAAAGACGGCTTTTATTTGCGGGCAAACCACTCGCGCAGGCTACCCACGTTAGCAGCTGCTGCTGCCTCACCCATGGCCATGTAGGTGGCCTCTCGTGGGTCCGCAGGCAGGGTGGCGGTGTATGCGGCAGTGCCCGTAGTTACCGTGTTGTCGGTTGACACTTCGCTGAGCACCACCTCGCCTTTACGCAGGCCCTTGACGGGTTCCTGCATCTTCAGGCTCACCTGCAGCTTGAGCGCACCCGCCTGTTCGGCGTTAACGACGTCAAAACCACCACGTGTGAGCGCTTGCGTTACACCAGCCAGCAAGGGCTTACCCGTTTGCTGCTCGTCCAGGTAAAGCGTTACTTTTGGTCGTGCCCCGGCCTTCGCCAGCAATGGTGTGGGCAGTTGCTTTTCGTTGGCGGCCAGGGTTTTGCCCACATTGGCGGCCACTTCGGCCACGCTCAGGTTGTCAAAGTCGCCAAAGTCAAAGTCCTGACCGAGCGAGTGCTGAATGCGCGCGTAGGCGGCCTGCGCATTGGCGTAGGCAATGGCGCGCTGGTATTTGGATACGGCCGCACGGGCGTTGGCGCGCACCAGCTCCAGCTCGGTTTCGGCCTTGCTGGTCACACCAGCTTTGGCCACCGTGGCTACGCGGGCATCCACCTCCATGCTCTTTTGGGCCAGATCCAGATCACTCTTGGCCAGGCCGTAGCGCAGCGCGGCAATGCGTGTTTGCGTCATGATGGCCATCGACAAGGCTTGACGGCGTGCATCGTCTGCTTCGATCTGACGTTCACCCGCTTTCTTGACGGCCGGTGCGCTGAACACGCGCAGCAGGTTCCAGGACACCCTCGCAGAGCTTTCCACCCAGTCGTTGTTGTAGAGCAGGCGATTGCTGTCGTATTGCTGGCCGATGCCCAGGGTCAGATTGGGAAAGGCCTGCATGAGCTGACGGCGGGTTTCGTCACCAGAAATACGCTTTTTCAAGTCTTCTTCTCGCAGCTCGGGGCGGTTGAGCAAAGCAGTGTCTTCAAGCACGGCCAGATTGGTGGGCAGGGCTTGCAGGGTTTGCTCGGGCGTATCGACCAACGTGAACTGGCTTGTGGGCGTGGACATGAGGGCGGCCAGCTCCGCTTTGGCAAAGTCCAGTTCTTGACGACGGGTGTTGAGCAGGGCCACGGCATCCACCAGTGCGCGCTGGTACGCCAGCGCCACCTGCACCGGCATCGCCCCACGGCTTTCGGCCGCGCGCGACTGCTCGATCGCCACCTGCGCTTGCTTCATCACACTTTCGGTTTCACCAGCAAGTTTTTGTGCGGCCAGGGCACGCAGGTAGGCAAAGCGCACATCGTGCACCATGGTTTGAATCACACGACGTTTGCGCTCCTGGGCGATCAGAAATTCATCAGCACGCTGTTTGGCGCGGTAGTACGACACCCCAAAGTCCAGCACGTTCCAGCTGAATTCAACCGAGCGAAGCTTGTGACTCATCTCGGCAGAGGTCGAGAAGCTGCCGCTTGTCTGGTTCACGCTCGACGGTGCCGCGCCCTGTGTCTGGTTGGCGAATTGCCAACTGGTGCCTCCAGAATAGTTGCTACGGTCCATGTAGCCCGCGCCCGCCACCAGATTAGGAAGCATGTCGTATTTGGAGACTTCATGGAGCTGGCCATTGACGGCCACTTCCATCTTTTTCAGGCGCAGATCCAGGTTGTACTTCAGGGAACGCGCAATAGCCTCATCCAGTGAAATGGCCCCAGCGATGGGTTCCTGCTGATCAAACATCTTGACCCGGTCGGCAGCTGCGCGGTCGCGGATGGCTTTGTCCTCGAGCGGCGATGGGTTCAGGCTAGAGCAACCAGCCAAAATAAAGGCGGCCACGGCCAGTGTGATGGGCTTGAGGGTGGTTTGAATTGGCTTATTCATGCTTTTCTCCAAAGGTTTATCTGCTGATTCAGGAATAGATCAAGGCGCACAGGTCGGGCGAGTCACTTTGACAATGGGTCGTTTGTGTACCGACTTCAGTTGTTGACTGAAACTCAATTGGCCGCGGTTGATGGGTTTTTTCACATCACTCAGAGGGTCTTTCGCCGCATCCGAAGTGACTTTCACGGCCCGCTTGACGACGGTTTTGACGGGCATATTGCGGCAGTCAGGATCGTTTTCCTTGCCAGTGGCTGGCATGGTTTGCTCGCTTGATTTGCCGACTTCTGTCAATGACTTTTCAGCCAGCGTTGCCGCGACCGATGCCAGGCTGCTCAGAGGTGCTCCGGCGGTGGTGTTTGCGTGCAATGCGTAAGCGGCAAGCGTCAACTGCGTGGACTGATCACGCGCCGAACGCACTGCATTGAGCACGTGCAGGTCTGGATCTGTCAGCCGTTCGAGGCGTTCGAGCAAAAGTCCGCTGCGGTACAAGACATTAACCGCCGCAGCCTGACCGTTGATTGCCAAAGCCTGATCAAGTGCTGTGGTGTCAATGGTCTGACGACCTTCTACCACCGCCTCATGAACATACAGGGACGGCTGCACCCGATGGTTTGCACTGTCCATGGGATGGGAAGAGCCCTCTGGGATCTTGGGTGCCACCCCCGATGGCAAGCCATCCAGGATGGTCGCCACCCCCACGGCCTGACCACCACCGGTATTGCTGGCCTTGAGTTGGAACCTTTCGCCACCATCGAGCGGTGCATCGTCGGCGGTGGCCACACGCACCAACAAGTTGGCCGTCTCATTGGCGGTGCTGTCGCCGTCGCTGGGCATCTTCACAAAAGTGCCTGGCGTGTAGGCCACCCACGCACTGCCGTTCCAGTATTCCAGCGCATCTGTGTAGTCAGCCGTCGTGGCCGTGCCAGGGGCCAGCTCCAGCTTGACGTACTGGTCTTCCTTGGCCGTCACGGTAAAGACCGCGTACCCCCCCTCCTGGACGGTCACATCGTTGACCAGCACCGGTCGGTCATCGTCGGCCAGCGGGTTGGGGCTGGTGGCCGGGTCCACCACAGGAGCAACGGCTGGCGTCACACCAGCGGTCGACTCGTTGCCCGGTGTGGCCGGGTTGTCTGCCGGGAATTTCATGCCCG
>JACCDH011708679.1_pt1 | contig 15657 bp, 10 predicted proteins | sample 7442481 | NCBI WGS metagenome assembly JACCDH01 (sample SAMN15323433, study PRJNA562643) | freshwater metagenome | isolation source: river surface water | place: USA:Blue River Watershed | collected 2017-08-15
CCTATGCGGCGGCGGTCGGCGTCACGGTGGGCCTGCAGGCGGCCACCATGCTGGCGGTCCTTTGGGGATTGAACGAGCGCCTGACCGACTCGGGCATGGGCCGCTTTGGCGTGGTCAGCACCCTGTTTTGCGCCAGCCTCTGCATGCTGGTCTCCCCCACCCTGTCTGCCTTGCTGGCACCCATGTTTGCCTGCTGTTATGCATGGGGAATATTCAGGTTCAAAGCCAACGAGTTCATCCGCTACGGGCTGTTGGCGGTGACACTTTTTTTGTTGTCCACTTGGGCCAGCCGCTGGTGGCACGGTCTGCGGGGCCGGTGGACCGGTGCAGACGTTGTGGCCGCAGCTTCTCTGGTGCTGGTGCTGTGCTACATCGGCATTCTCGGCAGCTGGGCCCAACGCATTCGTCACGCCCACCGGACCCTGAATCGGCAGTTGCTGGCGTTGGACCCCATCCGGGTGCCGGCCAGTCACACCGAACGGCAAATGGATCCAGCCAGTTTCCTGCAACGCCTTCGCGACGAGAACACGCTGGTGGGCATCGGCAAGCCGACCTATTGCGTGGCCCTCATCCGCATGACGCAGGGCGCAGAAATCGCCTCGCGGCACGGGCCGGTCACCCGGTCTGCCCTGGTCCAGCACGTCTCGGCTTTGGCTTGGGTGACCTACGGTTCGCCAGACGCCATCAGCGAGCTGCCCGACGGCAGCATCGTTTTGCTTCTGACCCACACACCCGCCCATCCGGCGCGGGAAGCGAGCGGCGAATTGACCCACCGCCTCAATGGCAGCACCGTGGTGCTTCCCGGTGCGTTTGAACCCATCGTCCTGCACACCCGGATCACCGTCACCGAATACCGCAACGGCGAGTCGCCCCACCGGCTGATCGAACGCGCTCGGTCAGCGGCAGACGACGCCGGCAAACCCCGTCACGGGTCCAGCCGGTTCATGGGAACACTGGGCTGAGAACGCCCGCCTCCTCATCCACGGGCAGCCCGCTCCTGCCTGCGGCAGGATGGCGCACAAAACTTCAAGCTTTTTAGGCCACTGGCGCACGTCCCCATTGACTTTTCAGCTCCTGTTTTCTGGTTTTTCTGTCGGGTGGTACACAAAATCTTCCGCGCGGGCTGCAGGCCAGTACAGGTGAAACACCGGGTGCAGCGCGGCGCCGGCCAGCGCCAGGTCTTGCAGCAGCACACCCGGGGCCACGCGGGGCAACAGGCGGTCGAGCAGGCGGACGTCGTTGGCGTCCACCCGGCGCACGATGTGCTGCGGGCTGATGTGCCCCGGGTGGGTGAGCCCAGCAGCCTGCACGATCTCTTGCAAGGCTTTGAGCGTGTTTTGGTGAAAGTTGAATACCCGCTGGGTTTTGTTGCCCACGTGCAGCGCCTGCTGGCGCACCGGGTCTTGGGTGGTGACCCCCGTGGGGCAGTGGCCGGTGTGGCAGGCCTGGGCCTGAATGCAGCCCAGCGCCATCATGAAGCCGCGGGCGCTGTTGCACCAGTCGGCCCCCAGGGCCATGGCCCGCGCAATGTCGAAGGCGCTGACGATTTTTCCGGCGCAACCCACCTTCACCCGGTCGCGCAGGTTGGCGCCCACCAGGGTGTTGTGCACCAGGCGCAGCCCCTCCTGCAAGGGCACGCCCACATGGTCGGTGAACTCCAGCGGCGCCGCACCGGTGCCGCCCTCTGCACCGTCCACCACCACAAAGTCGGGGGTGATGCCGGTGGCCAGCATGGCCTTCACCAGCGCAAACCATTCCCACGGGTGGCCAATGCACAGCTTGAAGCCCACCGGCTTGCCGCCCGAGCGTTCGCGCAGAAGGGCCAGAAACTGCATCATCTCCAGTGGGGTGCTGAAGGCGCTGTGGGTGGCGGGCGACACGCAGTCCTGCCCGACCGGCACGCCACGGGCTTCGGCAATCTCGGCCGTCACCTTGGGGCCGGGCAACACGCCACCGTGGCCGGGTTTGGCCCCCTGGCTGAGCTTGAGCTCGATCATCTTCACCTGCGGGTCGCGGGCGTTCTCGGCAAAACGGTCGGGGCAAAACCGGCCCTGGGCGTCGCGGCACCCGAAATAGCCCGAACCGATCTCCCAAATCAGGTCGCCGCCGTGCACCCGGTGCCAGCGCGAGATGGAGCCTTCGCCCGTGTCGTGCGCAAAGCCGCCCTGGCGGGCACCGGCATTCAGCGCCTGAATGGCGTTGGCGCTCAGGGCGCCAAAGCTCATGGCCGAAATGTTGAACACGCTGGCCGAATACGGCTGGGTGCAATCCGGCCCGCCAATGGCAATGCGAAAGTCGTGACCGGCCAGGGTGGTGGGCGCCATGGAATGGTTGATCCATTCGTATCCCCCCGCTTTCACGTCGAGCTGGGTGCCGAAGGGGCGCTTGTCCGTCTCGCCTTTGGCGCGGGCGTACACCAGGCTGCGCTGCGACCGGGAAAACGGCGTGGCCTCGGTGTCGCTTTCCAGAAAGTACTGACGGATTTCGGGCCGGATTTTTTCCAGCATGAAGCGCATGTGCCCAATCACCGGGTAATTGCGGCGAATGGCGCTGAACGGCTGCGTCAGGTCGCGCACGCCCAGCACCGCCAGCCCCACCGCCACCACGGCCACCAGCGCCGTGAGGGGGCCGCCCTGGCCAGTCCACAGCCGCCACAGCGCCAGCACCGCCGCGAGCCCCACCAGGGCAAAAACCGTGTAGCGCACGGGGTATATCCGGTTCAGCAGATTCAGCATTCAGGCCCTCCGTCAAGCAGCCCCACAGTATGGCCCCGCCCGGTTGGAAATGGCGGGGTTTTGTGCGCCAAAAAGCCCCGCAAGACTTGCCTTTTCGGTCGGGCTCAGGCACACTCTCGGGCTCGCTTTTCAGGGTTTACCCGAATACGGAAACCGGAGCGCAACAACCAAAAAACGGCTGGCGGCCCGGCGGGCTTTGACGGGGCCACAGCGGCGTGGTGAACCGGGGCGGTGAAAAAGGTGGAACGGATCGTGGGCATCAAGGCTGGGGTTGAACGGGTGGCGCACGGCGCCTTGGGCCATGCGGCAGGTGGTTGGCCCACATGGACCCGACGGGCCATGGCCGCGCTGGCCGTGGCCAGCGGCCTGTGGTTCGCGGCATCGGGAGCGCAGGCGTTGCAGCCCGCACCGGCCGACATGGAGACCATCGCCCGGTCGGCTCTGCCGGTGCAGGGCCAGCAGGTGCTGACCCAAATTGAGCAAGGCGGGCCGTTCCGCTACGAAAAAGACGGCACGGTGTTCGGCAATCGTGAAAGGCTGCTGCCCCGCCAGAAACGGGGCTACTACCGGGAATACACGGTGCCCACCCCAGGGCTGAAGCACCGTGGCGCCCGGCGCATCGTGTGCGGCGGGCAAGTGCCCCAGAAGCCCGATGCGTGCTACTACACCAAAGACCATTACGCCAGCTTCCGGCTGATCGTGAACGGGCTTTGAGACGGTTTTGATGTTTGAAATTTGACCTTTGTGAAAGAGAAACGAGGATGGACATGCCACTTCGTCATGTACGGACCAACATCGTGCAATCGATTCGAGCCCATCGGGTCGAGGACCTTCAGGCTGCGGCCGAACAACTGGGTCACCATTTCCTGTACGCCAACCTGGCCCAGGCGCAAAGCAAGCAGGACGTGCTCGACCTGATCGCGGCGCAGTACACCTTCCCGGCGCATTTCGGCAAAAACTTCGATGCGCTGTACGACTGCCTGACCGACACCGTGCACAAGGCGGGCCCGCAAACCGGCTTCATCGTCGTGCTGGAGCACATTCCGGCCCACGCCAAGTTCGACAAGGAAGCCCGCGAGCAATTGCTGGACATCTTCCGCGACGCGGCAGACTACTGGTCCGACCGGAAAATCGCCTTCCGCTGCTTCTACTCCTTCTCGGTGGCACGCGCCCCCAAGGGAGAAACCGCACCGGCAGAAGACGAAACCACGGCCGAAGCCATGCCCACCGACAAGCTGGTGGACGTGAGCCCGCTGGCGCTGCGCATGAGCAGCCCCTTCAACGCCGGCTACTGGACCGCAGCCGCCCAGGCGGCCTGAGCACGGTTACCGAGCGCTGTTGTTGACCACCGTCAAGGGGCGCCGCCGCCGAGTGCCGCGCTCCAGGCGCACCCGAAGGGCCGTCACGGCGCGGACAAGGCGGCCGCCAGATCGGTGTATTCCTGCACGGGCACTTCTTCGGCCCGGCGCTGCACGTCAAAATGGCCGCCAAAGCCTTTTTCTGACAGCCAGGCGCCCAGCGTGTGGCGCAACAGCTTGCGCCGCTGGCTGAACGCGACCTTCACCACGGCCTCGAGCACCGCTGGGTTCAAAGCGGCCGGGTGTTGCAGCGGCTGCATGCGGACCACCGCACTGTCCACCCGCGGCGGTGGATCGAAGGCCTCCGGCGGCACGAACAGCACATTTTCCATGACGTAGCGCCACTGCAGCATGACCGACAGTCGGCCGTAATCTGCCGTGGCGGGACGCGCCACCATGCGGTCGATGACCTCTTTTTGCAGCATGAAATGCTGGTCTTGCACCCGGGCGGCCACCGCCAGCAAGTGAAACAGAATGGGCGTGGAGATGTTGTAAGGCAGGTTGCCCACCACCCGCAGCCGCTGGGCGCCCAGGCCGTCGGCCAGGCCGGCAAAGTCCACGTTCAGCACGTCGGCCTCCACCACGTTCAGGGCGGGGTTTTGGCGCAGGCGGGCGGCCAGGTCGCGGTCCAGCTCAATGACGGTCAGCTTGCCCAGGCGTTGCAGCAGCGGCTGGGTGATGGCGGCCAGTCCGGGGCCAATTTCCACCACCGGCTCGCCCGGCTGCGGGTCGATGGCGTCGACGATGGCACCGATGATGGCCGCATCGGTCAGGAAATGCTGGCCGAAGCGCTTGCGGGCGATGTGCTTCATGCGGGGGGCTCGCGCCGTTCAACATACGCACGGGCACGCAATTCATCCATCCACTTGCGGTACGCCTCGTCCAGTTTCTCCTCTCGCACCAGCTGGCGGAGCTGCTCGCGCTGCTCGGCGGGGCTCATGGGGACGGCGCGGCGCTCCAACACCTGTATGAGGTGAACCCCAAAACGGGTCAGCGTGGGCTCGGACAGCTGGTCGGGCGCAAGCGCGTTCATCACCTCCTCAAACTCGGGAACGAACAGACCGGGGCCGGTCCACCCCAGATCGCCACCGGCAGCGGCTGCACCGTCTTGGCTGTGGGCTTTGGCCAGCTGGGCGAAGTCGGCCTCGCCACGCAGAATGCGCTGGCGCCACTGGGCCAATTGGGCCAGCGCGGCGGCTTCGCTCAGGTTGGCAGACGGGCGCAGCAAGATGTGCCGTGCGCGGGTTTGCGTCACCTCGGCATCGGGCAAGCCGGTGATGCGCTTGTCCAGCACCTTCAGCACGTGAAAGCCCGCCGGGCTGCGCACCGGTCCGGCCACGCCACCGGCCGTCAGGGTGCGGGTGGCGTTGACAAAAAGAGGGGGGTAACGGTCTGCGGTTCGCAAGCCCAGGCTGCCGCCGTTGGCGCGGTCGGGCGCGTCGGAATGGGTGCGGGCCAAGCTTGCAAAGTCCTCGCCAGCACGGGCGCGCTCGGCCAATTGCTGGGCTTTGGTCATCAAGTTGGCCAGGGTTTGTGGGTCGGCCTGCTCGGGAACGGCCACCAGCAACTGCGCCAGATGCAGCTGCAAATCCGGCCCGGGGTTGTCGAGCTTTTGCTGCACGTAGCGTTCGACGTCCACTTCCGTCACGCGGACGCGGGACTCCACCTCGCGTTCCCGCAGGCGCTGCAACAGCAGCTGCTGGCGCAGGTTTTCGCGGAAAGCCGGCAGTGCAATGCCCTGCTGGCGCAACTGCGCGTGCATTTGCTCCAGCGTGAGCTGGTTTTGCCGGGCGATGGTGCGCTCGGCTTCGTCCAGCATGGCGGGCTCAATGCGCAGACCCATTTCGGTGGCCAGTTGCAGCTGTGCCTTCTCCAGAATCAGGGCGTCCAGCACCTGTTCGCGCAGCGTGTCGGCGTCGGGCGGTGTGCCACCGGACCGGGCCAATTGCTCTTGTGCGCGCTGCAAGCGGGCGCGAACGTCGTGGTGGGTGATGGGCTCGTTGTTGACCACCGCCACGATGTAGTCGGCCGTGCGCGGTTCGTTGGCTTCCCGGGCCGCGGCTTGGGCGGTGAGTGGGTTGAGCCCGCTGCTGGGCCGCAAACCCTGGGCATGCGCGGACCCAACGGCCAGGCCGGCCAGGGCCACGGCGGCCGCCAGGAGTCGGGGAAAGACAACGGATGGGTTCATGGGCAAAGGGCGGCGTTGTGGAACGGGGGAAGGCAGTCGTGTCATTCGTAACGACCGAACCGGCTGGGGGTTTGCACCTGCTCATTAAGCAGCATGTACTTGGGCACGTTGTTGCGCAGGGTTTGCAGCGGGTTGGAGCCGATGCGGGTGAATCCGGTGAACTCCAGCTGGAACAGCACCCGCTGGCTGGCGTTGGCGGTGCTGCGCTGCAGCCGCTCCAACACCAGGCGGCCCACCCAGCAGCCGGCATCATATTCAAAGCCAGCGATCAGATCGACCACCTTGCTGTCGGGCATGCTGTAGTTGACGCGACCCACGCTGTACCAACGGCCGTTGCACGACCCGCCCGCCGCCGCAGACGGCGCCGACCACACCGCGTCGCGCAGGCTGGCCAGGGGCCACTGCCAGCCCAGGTCCACCTGCTCGCTGGGGGGCAGCAGGCCGCCTGCGCGCTGCAGGCGGTAGGCGGCGCTGACCACGTGGTACGGACGGGGGTGGTAACGCCCGCCCACGGTGCTGCGCTGGGAGCGGCCTTGCTCGGGGTTGAACTGCACCGAACTCTCGAACGCCCACTGGGGGCTCCAATTCAGGGCAGCGCCCAGCAACACGTCGCTGAAGCGGTCGGTCACGGCGGTGCCGCCGGGCAGCACCACGCGCTGGTCGTCGAAGCGCAGGCGCTGGGCCACGCTGAAACGGGCGGCCTCGGCGCCCGTGGCGGGGTCGATCAGCCGCGAGCCCACGCCCAGCGTGAGGGCATGGGTGTCCGAAAGGCGGTCGTTGCCGCCGAACACGTTTTCGGTCCAGGCCGTGCCCACGTTGAAGTCTTTGGCCGCCGAGTCGTAGTTGGGCAGTCCGTTCTGGTCGCGAAACGGCGTGCGCACGTAAAAGGCGCGGGGCTCCAGGGTTTGCAACAGGTCGCGGCCCAGCAGGTGGGTGTCGCGTTCAAACACCAGGCCGCTGTCCAGGCTCAGGGTGGGCACGGCGCGCGACGCGGCCAGCCGACCGTCGGCCAGCGGCTGGTCGAAGCGGTAATGGGTGAGGTGCCACTGCGCCTTGGGCCGCACAAACCAGCCGGGCGCTTGCCACTGGCGGCTGATTTGCGCAATGCCCAGCAGGCGGTTGCCGTTGAGGTCGGCCTGGGTGGGCGTGACGGTGGGCACGCGCGAGGTGGTGAAGCGGGTGAACTGCCCCGTCAGCGACCAGTCCAGCCCGCCCAACGCCCCTACCGACTGGTTGAGCTGGCCCCAGCGGGCCTCCACCTGGGGCACGCGGTCGTACGGCGCAACGATGGGGGCCGCCGGGTCTTGCAGGGTTTGCCAGGTGTACACACCCGCGGTCAGCCCCACCGGGCCCCAGTGGCCGGACAACGCGGCTTCATTGGGCAGCAGGCGCTGGGTGAGCGATGGGGTGGAGCGCGGAAAGTCGCGCCAGTAGTCGTCGTCGCTCACCCGGTTGAGGTTGAACCGCAGGCCCAACCCACCCAACGCCGCCCAGGGGGACAGCAGCGCCTGTTGGTGCTGCAGCGAATGCCCCCAGCGCTGGGTGCCGCGCAGGCTGTCGTTGGGCATGAAGGCGGCACGCACCTCGCCGTTGAACAGGGGCTGCAGGTAGCGGAATTCCCCGGCCAGGTCGATGCCGCGCTTGGTCATCAGCGTGGGGGAGAAGGTGGCGTCCATCTCGGGCGCGATGTTCCAGTAGTACGGCAGCGTCAACTCCAGCCCGCTGACGTTGGTGAGGTTGATGGTGGGCGGCAGCAGCCCGGATTTGCGCCGGTCCGACAGCGGAAAGCTGATGTAGGGCGCCGCCAGCAAAGGCACGCCCTTGAAGTACAGCGCACCGCCGCTGGCGCGGCCGGTCTCGTCGGCCTGGTCCAGCTCCAGCCGGGTGGCGCGCACCCACCAGTCGGGCAGAAAGCCGGGCGGTGCCAGGCAGGTGGTGTAGGTGGCGTCGTGGGCAATGGACAGGTCTTCGCCCGCAAAGTCCACGCGTTGGGCCTGGCCGCGCCCGCCGGTGGCCAGCAGTTCGTAGTCGGGCCGGGTGAAGAACCCCACCGAGGTGTCGAGGTTGAGTTGCAGCTCCGGCCCGCTGTAGCGGTTGCCGTTGCGCACGATGCGCACCGAGCCACTGGCCTGTGCGTCTTGCGTGTTGTGGTCCAGGCTCAGGCGGTCGGCGCGCAGCACGGTGTCGTGGCGCCGCAGTTCGGCCTGGCCTTGCACCACGGTGGTTTGCCCGGCCACGCCGGTGATGCGATGGCCCCACACAAAGGTGGGGGTGGCGGTGCGCGCGTCGGGGGACAGGCGCTCTAGCAGCTGCCCGCTGGGCCGCAAGCGCAGGCCGGGCAGCGGGCTTGGCGCGACGGCCTGGGCGGCAGGCTGGGCGTCTGGCTGTGTGGCGGACTGTGCGGTGGGCTCAGCGCCCACCGCGCCGACGCTAACGGCTGCGGGCCCCCACAACAGCGCCCAGCCCAGCGCGGGGGCCAACAGCCGACCCAGCCGGGCGGGCCAGCAGCCGGGGCGGCACGCCACTGGGGGGTTGGGGGGCACCGCAACGGCAGGGCTGAGAGGGGAAAAACGGCGCATTTGTAGAATCCGGCCGCATTATCGTATGCCGCCCCTGTGGCGCCCGCCGCCATGAACCCCACCCCTTCGTCTCCCCAAACCCCTGCGGACGGTGCCCCCCTGGCGGCCCCAGCCGCTGCGGCCTCCGCCCAACCGGTGGGCGCGCCCGTTGAATGGACCGACCCCGCGCGCCAAGCCGCCTTTGGCGTGTGGCTGGCGGGCCTGGCCGATGCGCACGGGCTGGACGCGGGCACGGTGCGCGCCGCCTCGGCCGACGCCAGCTTCCGGCGGTACTTCCGGGTGAGCCGACGCGACGGCAGCGGCGACTGCATCGTCATGGACGCCCCCCCGGCGCAGGAGAACTGCCGACCGTTTGTGCAGGTGGCCCAGCGGATGGCGCAGGCCGGTCTGTACGTGCCGCGCGTGCTGGCCTGGGACGAGGCCCAGGGCTTCATGCTGCTGACCGATGTGGGCCGCGCCACCCTGCTGGACGCGCTGCAAAACGAGCCGGCCGAACGCCGGCTGTCCCGCTACCGCGACGCGATTGCCGCGCTGGTGGCCTGGCAAACCGCCAGCGAGCCCGGGGTCCTGCCCGAATACGACGCCGCGCTGCTGCAGCGGGAGCTGGGCCTGTTCCCCGACTGGTACCTGGGCCAACACAAGGGCCTGCGCCTGAACGACGCGCAGCAGCAGATGCTGGCGCGCACCTTCGACACCATCGTGGCGCACAACCTGAGCGGCCCCCGGGTGTTTGTGCACCGCGACTTCATGCCCCGCAACCTCATGGTGCCGCCACCCGGCCACACGCCCGCCAGCCCTGCGCAGGCGCTGGCGGGGCTGGACTTTCCGGACGCGGGGCACGGACCGGTGACCTACGTCATCGCCAGGCTGATGCGCGACGCCTTTCTGAGCTGGGAAGAAGACTTTGTGCTGGAGGTGACCATCCGCTACTGGGAAGCGGCCCGCACCACCGGCTTGCTGGACGCCGAAGGCTGGAGCGAAGACTTTGGCGCGTTTTACCGGGCGGTGGAATGGATGGGCCTGCAGCGCCACCTGAAGGTGATGGGCATTTTTGCCCGGCTGACGCTGCGCGACGGCAAACCCCGCTACCTGGCCGACACCCCGCGGTTTGTGGGCTACGTGCGCCACACCGCCAGCCGCTACCGCGAACTGGCCCCCCTGCTGCGCCTGGTGGACGAGGTGGAGGGCCTGCAGGCGGCCACGGGCTACGCCTTTGGCAGAGTTTGAGGCTTTTTTGGCCGCTGCCGCACGTCCCCATTGGCTTTTAAGCTCTTGTTTTTAAGAAATTCTTAGCGCCCACATGCCGCGTTTTTTCTGCCCCCTGCCGCTGGTGTGTGGCCAAACGCTGAGCCTGCCCCCCGGCGCGGCGCGGCATGTGCAGGTGCTGCGCCTGCAGCCGGGCATTGCCATCACGCTGTTCAACGGGGACGGCGGCGAACACAGCGCCACCATTGCCCACATGGGCCGCAGCGACGTGACCGTGCAGGTGGGCCCGCACCACCCCCGCCACGCCGAACCCCTGCGCCCCGTGCACCTGGCGGTGGGCATGCCCGCCAACGACCGCATGGACTGGTTGGTGGAAAAAGCCACCGAACTGGGCATGGCCAGCCTGCAGCCGCTGCACACCGCCCACAGCGTGCTGCGCCTGAAGGGCGAGCGGGCCGACAAAAAACAGGCCCACTGGCAGGCCATGGCCCAGGCGGCCTGCGAGCAATGCGGCGGCAACCGGGTGCCCACCATTTGGCCCGTGGCCGATGCGTCGGCCTGGCTGGGGCAGCACCCACCCGCCACCCCGGCGGGGGCCGTGCGGCTGGTGCTGTCTCTGGCCAGCGGCAGCCGCCCGCTGGCGCAGGTGCTGGCCCCCCTGCCCCCCCACGCACCGGTGGTGGTGCTGAACGGGCCAGAAGGGGGGCTGTCCGACGCCGAAGACGCCCAGGCCCGCGCGCTGGGCTGGGTGCCCGTGGGCCTGGGGCCCCGGGTGCTGCGCGCCGAAACGGCCGCACTGGCGGCGTTGGCGGTGCTGGTGCAGGCCGCCCCCACAGCCGTGCCCACAGTCGCTCCAACAGTCGCCGCCGGTTAAAGCCCACAGGGGCGGTGGGCAAGCCGCGCCCTCAGTGCCGGGCAAAGAACGCCCAGATTTCGGCGGTGGCGTCCAGCGCAGGGCTGCCCTCGCCGCCTCGGCGCTTGCGCCCGCCGGGCCAGGCGTGGCCGCCGGTTTCGGTGACGCACAGGCGCACCTCCGCCCCGGTGGCGCAGCCGCTGCGCACCTCGCAACGCACACCGGGCCGCTGCAAAACCGGCACGGTGGGGCCGGTGCAGCGGTTCAGGCGGGCCCAGCGGTCCAGCGTGTCGGGCACCGAAACGAAATCGGCATGGGTGGCCGACGACACGCCCGAGCCGCCGTTGAACAGCACCCGGTCGTCGTCCCGGGCGTGAATGTGCAGCACCGACACGGGCCGAACGGGCTGGCAAGACGGACTGCCGTCGGTGCCGGCCACGGCGGCCACGGCCCGAAACAGGTCGGCGGCTTCGCAGGCCAGGCGGTAACTCATCATGCCGCCGTTGGACATGCCGGTGGCGAACAGGCGGCGGGCGTCAACCGGCACGCGGCGCTGCACATCGGCCACCACCGCGCGCACAAAGCCCACGTCGTCCACCCCCCGGTCGCGGGCGGCGCCGCAGCACAGGCCTGCGTTCCAGGTGGCCAGCTGGCCGCCCGGCAGGCGGCTGTAGCCGTTGGGAAACACCACCACCCAGCCGCTGGCCTGGGCCTGCTCCACCAAGCCGTACAGGGCGTCGCGCGCCATGTGCTGCATGTTGCCGCCCCCGCCGTGAAACGCCAGAACCATGGGCGGTGGCGCGGCAGCGGGCGGGGCGGCGGGCACCACCACCGTGTAGGCGCGCTGCAAGCCCCCGTGCAACAGCGTGAACACATGGCGGCCAGGGGGCAACCCGCCATCGGCCAGGCCCTGCGGCGCCGCCCACAGCTTGCCCCCCGCCAACGACAGCAGCAGCGTCAGCAGAGCCCAGCGCCAGCGCGCGGCGTTGAACCCCGCGCGGCCATGGGCCAAACGGTGTGCAGCGGTTGCGGTACAAATTTCAAGCTTTTTCGGCACCTGGCGCACGGTTGTATTGGTTTTGTTGCTACACATTAAAACCGGCGCCACAGCCAGTTGAGCAGCGCATCCACGGCCAGGTGGCGTTCTTGTTCGTGCAGCACGTCGTGCAAAAAGCCTTCAAAACACTGGGCGGTGACGATGCCGGGCGGGGCGCGGCGGGCCATGAAGCGGCTGCCGGCGGGGTCCACCAGGGCGTCCAGCCCGGCGTACAGCAGCAGCGTGGGCACGCGCCAGTGCGGCACTTGGCGCAGCACCTCGGGGCCGGCCTGGACGATGAAGCGGGCCAGCCGCGGCGAGACGCGGTGGTGAATGCGGGGGTCGTTGAGGTAGGCCTCGGTTGCGTCGGGGTCGTGCGAGAGCAGGGCGGGGTCGATGCCGTTGTGCACGGTGAACCGGGGCAGCCAGGACGGCAACACGCCCAGCAACAGGCTTTGCCAAGGGGTGAGCGGCACGGACAGCGCGGGCGAGGACAGCACCAGTGCGTCCACCCCCAAAGCGGGCAGGGGCCCACTGGTTTGATTGCGCGCCACCCACAGGGCGGCCACCAGGGCGCCCATGCTGTGGCCCAGAAGCACCAGGGGGCTGCGCAGGCGCTCGCAAAGGGTGGTCTGGGTGTCTTCCAGCAGTTCGGTCAGGTCGCGCAGCAGGGTGTCGGCATGGGGCAGGCAGCCGCGGTGGCCCCAGGAGTCGCCGTGGCCGCGCTGGTCGTAGGCGCGCACGACAAAGCCGGCCTGCACCAGTTCGGTGGCCAGGGTGTTGTAGCGCCAGGCGTGTTCGCCCAGGCCGTGAACCATGAGAACCACGCCACGCACCGGCTGGTTGTCGGGCAGGGGCCAGTCGAAGACGGCAAGGGTGCGGCCGTCGAAGGTGGTGAAGGGGGTCTCCACCGCCTCTTGCCGGTCGGGGTGCTGGGTGGTGGGCAACGCGGGCATGGAGCGGCGGCGAGGCGCAACGAACGGAGGGTGTGCCGCAGCGGCTAGATGGGGGCGGGCCGCCCGAACAGGTAACCCTGAAAGGCTTTGCAACCCATGACCTGCAGCAGTTCACGCTGGCCTTCGGTTTCCACGCCTTCGGCGACCACCTCCAGCCCCAAGCTTTCGGCCAGCTGCAAGATGGTGTGGGCAATCAGGGCGTCGTTGGGGTCGGTCAGCAGGTCGCGGACAAAGGATTTGTCGATTTTGAGCAGCGACAGCGGCAACCGCTTGAGGTAGCTGAGGGAGGAGTAGCCGGTGCCGAAGTCGTCCAGCGAGAAGCGAATGCCGTCTCGGGCGAGTTCGGTCATTTTGACGATGGTGTCTTCCACGTCGTGGAGCAACAGGCTTTCGGTGAGTTCCAGCTTGAGCAGCGCGGGGTTGGCGCCGGTCTCCCGCAGGACGGCGCGGACGCTGTCCACAAAGTCGGGCTGCCGGAGCTGGCGCGCACTGAGGTTGACGGCCAGCGTCCAGTGGGCGGTGGCGGGGTCTTGGGCCCAGCGGGCCAGGTGGCGGCAGGCGTGGCGCAGCACCCAGTCGCCAATCGGCAAAATGAGTGCGGTGCGCTCGGCCACGGGAATGAACTCGGCCGGCGACACCATGCCGCGCTGGGCCTGCTGCCAGCGCAAGAGCGCCTCGTGACCCACCACGGTGCCGCTCACATCCACCACGGGCTGGCTGTAAAGCGCCAGCTCGTCGTGACTGAGGGCGTCTCGCAAATCGCGGGCCAGCTCGGAGCGACGCTGCACGGCGGCTTGCATGGCGGGGTCAAAAAACCGCACGGTGTTGCGCCCGGCGGATTTGGACTGGTACATGGCCAGATCGGCGCGCTTGAGCACGTCTTCGATGCGCTCTCCGTGGTCGCGAAACAGCGTGATGCCGACGCTGGGGGTGTTGTGGTGTTCGCCGCGCTGAAGCTCGTAGGGGTGGTTGAGGGCGTCCAGCAGGGTCTCGCCCACCGCGTTGGCGTACAGCGCCGCCTGGCCCTCGTCCAGCCCCAGGCGTTCCAGCAGCACCACGAATTCATCGCCCCCCAAACGGGCCACGGTGTCCTGTTCGCGAACGGCGGCCTGCAGGCGTTGACCCACCTGTTTGAGCAGCAGATCACCCTGGTCATGGCCCTGGGTGTCGTTCAGGTCTTTGAAGTTGTCCAGGTCGATGAAGCACACGGCGGCCCACTGCTGGCTGCGGGCGCTGGCGGCCAGGGCCTGCTCCAGCCGGTCGTGAAACAGGCGCCGGTTGCACAGCCCGGTCAGGGGGTCGTAGAAGGCCAGCCGCTCAATCTGCGCTTCGGCGCGCTTGCGCTCGGTCACGTCGCGCGCCATGCCCAGCACCCCCAATGGGGCACCGTGGCCGTCAAACACCGCGCGCTTGACCACCTCAAACACTCCGGTGGCGGCGCCACCGGGTTGCAGGGGCAGCTCCTGCTCGTACAGCACCGGCGCCTGGCTGTTCAGGGCGCGGGCGTCGGTGTCGGCATAACCCGCCTGTGCCACGACGTCCGCCCCAAGGGCGGACTCGGGCTGCCCCAGAATTTGCTCCACGTTCAGGCCATAGGCATTTGCCGCTGACGGGTTGCACATGATGAATCGGCCCTGGGGGTCCTTGAGCCACACCCGATCGGGAATGGCGTCAAAAAGCGCCCGCAGGTGCAGCTCGCTGCGCTCCAGGGCCTGACGGGCCTTGAAGTAATCGGTCACGTCGGCAAACGTGCGCACCCAGCCGCCGGTGTCCAGCACATGGGTTTTGACCTCAATGGTGCGTCCGTCGCGGGTGGTGCGCACGTAGCCGGGCGTGAAGGAAAGGGGCTGGTCGGGATTGAGTTGACCCCACATCATGGCTTGCTCGCGAGTGATGTCGGGCGCGTAGCGACCCCGTTCAAACTGCCAGTCGACCAGCTGGGTGAGGGTGGGCTGGCGCGCCATCAAGCCGTCGGGCAGGCCCAACAGCTCCAGCAGGCGCTGGTTGTAGTACGTCACCCGCTCATCGGGGGCAATCATCATCACGCCTTGGCTCAGGTTGCCCAGGGTGGTCTCCATGAGATTGGTGCGGGTGCGCAATTGCTCGTGGGCGCGTTGCAGTTGGGCTTCGGCCTCCACGCGGTCGGTGATGTCGTGGGTGAAGCCGTACCACACCATGCTGCCGTCGGCCTCTTGCACGGGAACGGCATTGGCGGCGTGCCAAAGCAGGCGGCCGTCGGGCAGGCGCACGCGGTAGTTCTGAACCCAGGGCGTGAGCGTTGCAGCCGAATGCTCGATCGCGTCCTTGCAAGCGGCCAGGTCTTCGGGCAGCACCCGCGCAAACACCGGACCGGCATCGGTCAGGGCCGCCGTCGGGTCGACCTGAAAGAGCTCGTGCATGGCCGCACTTGCAAACGGAAAGGTGAACCAGCCCGTGGGGCTGCGCCGCAGCTGAAACACCAAACCGGGCACGCGCTGAAACAGCTCACGGATCAAGGCCTGCTGGTCGTCAAACGCCTGTCGCGAGGTTTTGAGCGCCGTGATGTCGCGTGCAACGCCGTGATAGCCGGTGTTGGCGCCCCGTGCATCAAAACGGGGACGGCCGTGAATGCTCAGCCACAACAGCCGTCCGCTGGGCAGGCGGTAGGCGATTTCCAAATCGGTAAAAGGCTGCAGGGCCGCCAGGGTTTTTTGAAGCGCGACGAGCCGCTCGGGCGCGAAGTTGATGGCGCTCAGGTTCCACAACG
>JACCDH010163103.1_pt1 | contig 15655 bp, 8 predicted proteins | sample 7442481 | NCBI WGS metagenome assembly JACCDH01 (sample SAMN15323433, study PRJNA562643) | freshwater metagenome | isolation source: river surface water | place: USA:Blue River Watershed | collected 2017-08-15
TATATCTCCAATTAAAAATGATAAAGTTTTTGTTTTATATCCAAATGATTTAACAAACATTAATAAATTAAGAAGCAAGTATGGGGTTGAAGTTAATAAAGATATTATTAAATTAATGTTTAAACACGGTGCATCTCCATTTGCTAGCTCAAATGATGGAACAACTCCAATTTATCCCATTATTAAAAATTATAATTGGGTCATAATTGAAATGCTTAAAAAGGAATATAACATTGACTTTAGAGATTTCTATGGAGAACTTCCAATTAAATTTATTCAAAGAGAAAATTTAAATAATTTAGGTAAGGTATTGGGTACTTATAAACCAGTTGATCCAATTAAAAAATTATTTACTAATATTGATGGATTTTTATTTGACGACGTAAAATCACTAATTACATCAAATGAATCATTTGGTAATAATATTTTGAGTAATTTATCAGAATCATTTAACATATCATCATATTTAACATTTCAACTTCTTTCAGAAAATTTAATAAATATTGGTTTAGATTTTTCTTTTGATAATCTTAATGATTTATTAAAAATAAATAACATTGATATCGCAAATCTTAAAAATAATTATTGGAAAGAAGTTATTGGATCATTTAATATTCCCAAAGATTTTGATGAAATTATTGGGCAAAAATTAATTGAGGAAAGAAAAAGTGAAAAAGAAGAATTGGAAAAAGAATTTAAAGCTTTAAACGATACAGTAACTAAACTAAAATCTGATACAAAAACCAATGCTCTTGGTGTCAAACTAGAATCTGAACAAAAATATGTGAATCTTGATAATAAGATTAAAAACTTAGATAAACAAATAACACAATTAAATACTTTATTAACACCTAATAAATTAGCAAGTACTGACTTACCATCTGATTCCTCTATTATAAATTTAATAGATAGATATAATGATAAAGTTAATATTAATGATTATGGGGTTTTATTAAAAGTATGGGAAACTATGTTATCAAATCCCATTAATAATGGATCAACTTATAACTATAATTTAATACCAGTTTATGTTTTAGAAAAACAAAAAGAATTTATTGAAAACTTTACAGCTTCTTCTAAAATTAATTTAGAATTAATTGAAAAAACTATGGGTCATTGGGCTAAATTTGGAGAATATTATTTTTCAAACCCCAAATATATTGGACAAAATATTGGAACCGAATTTGTTAATAAAATGTTAAACTATCTTACTAAATTAGTTATTGGTAACGGTATTGAATTGATGATGAGAAGAGTACTATTATCCTATTTACAAAATACATCAACTAATTTGAGTTTATCAGATATTAATATTAGAATCAAATATTGGTTAGAAGACGATTTTGATGGAATAACTGGGCTTGACGGAAAACCAACCTCTTTATTAAATTATTTATATAATGAAGTTTGCCCTAAATTTGTTAAAAATTCTGCTGAATTATATACTGATAAAGGTGATGAACAAGGATTTACCGCACAATCTACTAAAGAAATATTGTTGGGCTTTTTTAGTTTCTTAGATGTATTTGGATTACCCGATGATGTTAAAACTGTGTTTAACAAAGAAGTTACCAACTATTTTGATACTATTATTGGTAAAACCATTTTATTATGGTATGTTAACTTTGAAAACATATTGAAATTTTTTATTAATAATCATAGATGCTTAAAAACTCTATTATTACTTGCTTAAGTGCATTAATTATTACATTATTTGTTTGTTTTATTAATAGCTATTGCTTTTAATAAATTAAACCTTTGTACAATCAGATTGATTTTTCCCAGACAATTTTTTCATAATTTCCTCAAACATACCAAACATAATATATTCATACAATGATATAGCTTTACCAGACTCATTTACATGAGGTATTTGATTTTCAATTAATATACTAAATCCAATGTTTTCATAATACTTGACTAGGTTTTCATCACCATTAGCATGCAAGTATAATACTTGGAGATCGGGTTTATACTTTTTAATTTCATTTAATGTACAATATAAATTATCATTTCCAAAGCCCTTACGATGAGTACCAACCCAATTACTATTATCATCCAAATTTGATGTAAACTGAGGGTTTTTTATAAATTCATCAGTAAATACTTCTTTTACTTTGTTAGCTGGTACTTTCACTCCTTCACTAAAATCTGGCTTTTTATAAATTGCAGTTTCATTATAAAATCTAGTTACAAATAAAAAATATTTGTACCAGTCATCTTTCATAATTAAGTCATTTATTTGATCATTTAATAGTTTTCTATTTACTTTACTTTTTCTAAAAAAATCAATAATATGTGTATTTTGTCCCATCTCAACCAAATTAACTTTTCTAATTGAAGAACTTTTAAAAGGTTCATTTGTACCGGTCTCAAATTCTTGAATTTTATCTAACATTTCTCCAGAAAAATATTCACCGGGTGTTTCTGGTCTATTAATTGAATATTTAAATTTAGCATTGGGTGTCCCTGCAATTTGATTTTTTAAATTTAGGTATTTGTTTTTGTATTTAAGATATTTACTTTTATAAATATCCAAACTAGGATTTAAATTTTTATCTAAATCATACAACAAGTATTTTTTGTAAAAAACTTGTTCTAGGCTAAGATATTTACTTTTATAATCTATTTTATGATCTGTCATTATATTTAGTTATAAATTTTTTTATTAGATTATTTTAATCTTTTAAATTTGCCCTTTTATATTCATCACTAACTGATATTGTTTGTGAATTTAAGTTAGTGTTTTCATTTCTTTCTTGTTCTTCTGTAATTTTTAATGTAAAACTATGATTAATATTTCTAAAATTTACTCTTGAACCATCTGGATATAAAAACTTTATTTTTATTTCAGTTAATGTAGAAATTGGAAAAATCTTTGAATAAATATATTGGGGTTGTGAAACAAATGTATCAAATAATATATCACCGGGACTACCAGCTAATGAAATTTTAGCGAATGCTGCTGGTAAATTATTATTTGAATATACAAATTCAATATCATTCAAATACATCAATATATAATTAAATTTACCAGATAAATTAAAAAATCCACTAGAATAATCAATATCATTACCAACCGAATTTAAATTATTTGAATAAACATAAGAATTTTTATTTGATACTTCTGCACTATATTCAGTTATAGAATAAGCATCTCCAACATTTTTAAATCCGATTATGTCACCAAATGTATCCGCGCGATTAAATAAAAAACTTGCTTTAGTCTTAGTTTTTACAGTTACATTTTCACCCCCACCTTTGTCTTCGGTTGCTAATGTACTTCTAATTTCACTTTCTTTACCAAGTAAAATATCATAAGTTTGATTTTCTAAGTTAACCGCATATACTTTGTGTTTTTTATTAATATAATCAGCAGGTACATCATATAATTGTTCACCTTCATTTGTACTAATTGATAATGTTACTATAGATGCATTTGAAATTTCTATAATATCATCTTTATCAACCAAATTATTTGGATGTCCAACATTTAAAATAAAATAATTCAAACCATTTAAAACTTCAAGTCTTAACGATAAGCTATTAGGCAGTTTTGTTATATTATAAGGCTTAAATGTAATTTTTTGAATGTTTGACTCTACCGTAATATCAAAATAATTATAATTTGTACTTGCTTGTGTTGAATTTATTCTTGGTACCAAATTAATTTTTTCATTAATTTTATTCAATAAAGTTGTTGCTGAATAATATCCATCGTCTATTTGAACCGAGTATAAGTGCTGACCATCTTCTATATTATACCAATATAATTTATCATTAACATCTTTTTTTATAGTAAGATCTACATAAGGTATTTCACTACTTGATAATTCAATACTAGTTACATTGTTAAAACTATTTTTTAAAAAAATAGTATAGTTGTCTGCATCTGGAAATCCAGGACTACTATTTAATACTTTCATTATTTGAACATTTTTACCTCCACCCGATAAATTATCATATGATGAATAATTTAATAATATTTCAAAAAAGTTTTCATCAATCACATTTTTAACCTCATAATTACTTTGATAATTATAGTTATTAATTGGATAGTTAGCATTCAAATAACCTAATTTAATTCCACCAATATGCATATATGTGATTTTAAATATTTGATTTAATATATAATAGCTACTTGATTCATTAATATATGGAATAGGTAATTCAACAAACAAAGTATATGGATTAATTATATTTAAATCGCTAACTCCAAAAATTGTGTTAATTGAGTTTTTAATTATTTCAATATTGTTTGACGGAATATCACTAGCTAACATACATTTTTTAATTCCTAAAATACTGTTTAAATTAATATTTTTAATTAAATTGGATTCAGTTTGACTTCCCATTAATTCAATATTAATAAATAGTTCATCTGTATAGTTTTTATAATCAGATGGAATTTCATTTGTTTGACCTGTTTGAAGAGTAAAATTATAATAAGCTTGAATATCTGATTGTGATGATAAACTTTGTAGTTGATTTAAGTTTGAGTCAAATAACACAATAATTAAATATTTGAAATTATTAATTAATATAAATGAATTAACTAGATTTTTAGTTCTACCAACAACATTTTGAATTGTAATATTATCACCAACATTTAGGTTATGATTTGGATAATTAATTAAAACTGTAGAAGATCCTTTTGTAAAAGTCATTGGATTTGTCGGTAATATTTTTCCGTCAGATTTTACTATGTTTTTAGGACTAATATTTCTATAAGCACTATCAATATTTAATAGTGTTGTTTTAATAAATTTATTCTTTGACATTATTATTATATAATGAAAAACTTTTTTTATATAATAATTGTTTTATAAATTTTTAAGATATAAATAACTCTTTCTTATAAATAATATCATAATCATAATTAAAAATAATGTTAATAAAATTTTCCAATTAGATACTAATAAATTAATGAAGTTATTTGATTTGTTTTCAGATAAATCTATTAATATTGATCTAACGTCTTCATTAAATATACAAATTATTAATTGATCTACCAAGTAATTAACTAAATATTTATTTTTTTCATCATCTGCAACATCTTTAAAGTCACTATCTGAAACTATTTTATTAATTTTAAGTATGCATTCTTTAACTGAATCACTATAAATATGAATAACAAGATTTTTAGTTAATTTATCTTTGTCTAATATTTTAAATCTATCAACCAAATAATCTACTATTGATTCAATTGAATTTTTAATTTCAGAATAAACTATATTTAAATCTATAATAATTCTTGTTTCGTTTTCTATTTGTTCTGAATTTTTAAGATTTTTGGAAACTATTTTTTTTAATGGGGGGTGGGCACTTTTATAAATTAATGATTTGACAGTTTTTTCGTCCATTTTAATATCTTTAACTTAGAATTTATTTATTGGACTTATTTAAAGTTTACAGCTTGCTTTTTCACTATTTTCTGCCTTATTATCTAAGGTCTTTAAACAAAAAAAATTGATAAAAATATTTAAAAACATAATGATCCCTATACTCTAATCATGTCAAAAGTTAAAAAATCAGAAAATGTTAAATCAGAAGCTGAGAAATATGATAAAAAAACTCCACGTGAACACGTATTGCTTCGTCCAGACACCTACATTGGTGATATTGAACCTACATCCGAAGACATGTGGATTTATTCTTCTGATGATAATCGTATGGTTAAACAAAAAACCACTTATACTCCTGGTTTCTTAAAAGTATTTGATGAATTACTTGTTAACGCTCGTGATGCATCAGTTAATGATAATACTTGTGATACTATTAAAGTTGAATATAATGTTGATGAAGGCTTTATTAGTGTTTGGAACAATGGTGATACTGGTATTCCTGTAGAAGAACATCCAACTCATAAAATTCTTGTACCTTCTATGATTTTCGGTGAATTACTAACTTCTAGTAATTATAACGATGATGAAGCAAGAACAACAGGAGGAAGGAATGGATACGGTTCAAAGTTATGTAATATTTTTGCCACCCGTTTCATTGTTGAAGTTGATGATGCCAAAAGAGGTAAAAGATTTAAACAAGAATGGACAGACAATATGTTAAATGTTGGTAAAGCTGAAGTAACTAAATTACCTGCTAAAACTAAAAGTTCAGTCAAAGTAACTTTTTATCCTGACTTTAAACGTTTTGGTATTAAAAGCCTTAAAAATGACCATGAACCACTTTTTCATCGTAGATCAATTGATATTGCTGGTACTTCTAATAATAAACTTAAAGTATTTTTCAATGATAAAAAAGTAGAAGTTAATAATTTTAAATCGTATATTGAAATGTATTATCCTACTGAATCAAATGAATTATACTTTGATAGTCCTACTGATCGATGGACTGTTGGTGTATTATATAAACCAGATGCTGGTGGTGAAGTAGTTAGTTTTGTAAACTCAATTAATACTTATCGCGGTGGTACTCATTGTTTACACGTTACTGATAATTTAATTAAGTTACTAATTAATGATTATATTAAAAAGAAAGATAAAGATATTAAAGTAACCCCTGTGTTATTAAAAGAAAATCTTATCTTCTTTATTAATTCAGTAATTATTAATCCTGCTTTTAGTTCACAAACAAAAGATACTTTAACAAGTAAAATTGACAAGTTTGGTTCTAAATATGAACCAACACCTGCATTTATGAAAAAATTAGCCAAATGTGGTATCGTTGAACAAGTTATCGAATTGGCCAAATTTAAAGAAAATGCTGGATTAAAGAAAACCGATGGTAAAAAACAAGTTAAAATTGCAGGTATTCCAAAATTAGAAGATGCCAATAAAGCTGGTACAAAAGAATCTGGCAAATGTACGTTGATTTTAACCGAGGGTGACTCCGCTAAAGCAACTGCTATGGCCGGTTTAGGTGTTGTTGGTCGTGACTATTGGGGTGTGTTCCCATTAAAAGGTAAACTTCTTAATGTACGTGAAGCAGGTGCTGCACAACTACTTGCTAACGAAGAAATTAAACATCTTAAAATGATTATGGGTCTTAAACAAGGTGAAGACTATTCTTCTGATGAAAAGTTTAATACACTTAGATACGGTCATGTTCTATTACTTACAGATCAGGATGTTGATGGTTCTCACATCAAAGGTCTTTTTATTAATATGATGCATACTTTATGGCCTTCATTGGTTAAACGTGAAAACTTTGTTCAAAGTTTAAATACTCCAATTGTTAAAGCAACCAAAGGAAAAGATACTATTACTTTTTATAATTTAACTGATTATGAAAATTGGAAAGAATCCGATGAATCAAATGGTTATAAAGTTAAATACTATAAGGGTCTTGGTACTTCTACCTCTCAAGAAGCCAAAGAATATTTCATTGACATTGATACCAAATTAATTAACTATTTTTGGGAAAATGTTGAGAAAGAAGTTAAGGCTAAATTTTCCGATTCAGAAACTTCCAAGTCTGGTAAAAAGAAAAAACCAGAGCCAGAACCTGAATCAGAAGAAGATTCCGATAATGACTTAGATGTAGATTCTGATGCTGATGAAGAAGCATTAGATATTTTCATTCCTAAACATGATGATGATGATGCTATTAGACTTGCATTTGATAAAACCAGAGCAGACGATCGTAAAAAATGGTTAATGAATTATGATAAAAACAAAGTTCTTAAATACGAACAAAAAGTAATTCCATATTATGATTTTATCCATTTGGATTTAATTCACTTTTCAAATGACGACTTAATTCGTTCCATTCCTTCTGTTGTTGACGGTCTTAAACCATCTCAACGTAAGATTTTATATGGTGCATTTTTAAGAGGATTGGATAAAGATGAAGTTAAAGTTGCTCAATTAGCTGGTTTTGTTTCAGATAAAGCTGCATATCACCATGGTGAAATGTCTCTAATGGGTGCAATTATTGGTATGGCACAAAACTTTGTTGGTTCTAACAACATTAACATTCTCAAACCAAATGGTCAATTCGGAACTCGTCTTAAAGGTGGTTCCGATGCTGCATCTTCTCGTTATATTTGGACTATGTTAGAAGACTTGACTCCTCTAATTTATAATCCAATGGACTCCCCTGTATTAAATCAACAGGACGATGACGGTATGCCTATTGAACCTGAATTCTATGCTCCTATTATTCCTATGATTTTAGTTAATGGTGCCCAAGGTATTGGTACTGGTTTCTCAACCAAGATCCCTCCTTATAATCCAAATGAAATCATTAATAATCTTAGAAACATTATGAATGGTAAACCTTTTGAATCAATGGATCCTTGGTGGCAAGGATTTGAAGGTATTGTAAGTAAAATTGATGATTTCAATTATGAAATTTATGGTACTTGGAAACAAGATGAAAATAAACTAATTGTTACTGAATTACCTGTTGGCGAATGGACCAGCAACTACAAAGAATTCTTAGAAAAAATGTTAGAAGATGTTCCTCTCAGAGGAAAAGCTGATGACAAGAAAGGTAAGAAACCTGCTAAGAAAGAAAAAGAAAATCCATTTATTAGTTATAAAGATAATAACACAGATACTAAAGTGCACTTTGAATTAACATTCGATGATGACTATTTAGATACTGCTAAGGATGTTGACAAAACATTCCATCTATTTAAAAGATATTCAATTGCTAATATGCATTTGTATGGTCCTGAAGGCCATATTAAACGCTATGATTCAGTTGAGGACATTATGCGAGACTATTATAAAGTCAGACTTCAAATGTACCAAAAACGTAAAGATCATCAACTTGCTATTTTAGAACATCAACTTAAAGTAATCAGTTTCAAAGTTAAATTCATTTTAATGGTTGTTGAAAAGAAATTAGAAATCAACAATAAAAAGAAACAAGAAATTGAAGAAAAACTTGAAAAAGCTAAATTTCCTAAATTAGGTAAATCAAAAGATGATACCAAAGTATCATATGACTATTTACTTACTATGCCTATTTATAACTTGACTCAAGAAAAGATTGAAGAACTCAAGAAACAACAAGAAGAAAAAGAAGCTGAATATAATGAGTTAAATGAAAAATCTCCTCAAGACATTTGGACAGAAGAACTTGATGTACTTGAAGCTAAATATGAAAAGTGGTATGAAAAGAAATTAGAAGAAGCTAAAGATACTATTGGTAAAAAGAAATCTAAAAAATCTAAGAAATAAATTAATCTGTATTTTTAATTAAATTTTAAACCCAATACCATTTTGTTTTATTATTAGGCAAATCGTCTAATTTAATATTTAACTCTGGTAATATTTGATCTCTTATTTTATCTGTTAATTTAAATAATTCTATTTTAGTTGATTTATCAACTGATCCTGCTAATTGTTTAATTTGTCCCCTAATATTTATTATGGTATCAACTAAATTATTATATTTGATATCATTATATTGGTCCAGATTTTGGTAATTAAAACCAAGCCCTGAAAAAAAAGTGGAAAATAATTCGTAAATTTCGACTAAATTATTATATTGGAGTTTTTGACCATAAATTTGGTCAATACTACCGGATAACAACTTGAGTGCTTCTGGTGTATTAAAATCATTGGATAATAAACTATTGAATTCATCATTTAATTTATTTATTTCAAACATATTAGTTGGTTTATTATTTGGATCCATATTTTTAATCTCGTGATTAACATTAACTAAAAAGTTTGCAAACCTTTTATTGAGTGTTTTACCATATGTTACTAGTTCTTCATTTAAGTCCATAGGTTGATTATATTTAACTGATAAAAACATTAATCTAATTTCATTGGCTGAATGAAGTTTTAAAAAGTTTCTAATAGTAATAAAGTTACCAAGTGATTGCGACATTTTTTCTCCATTCACATGTAAATGTCCCGAATGAATAAAACAGTTTATCCATTTTTGATGACCATGATAACAAGTGGATTGTAAAAATTCATTGTTATGGTGAGGATATTTAAGATCAATTCCACCAGAATGAATATGTACATTGGAACCAAACATTTTATTCATCATAACTGAACATTCGATGTGCCATCCTGGTCTACCATAACCGGTGTCTAATTTACCTGAATTCCAACTGATTTCATTTGCATTATCTGCTTTCCATAATGCAAAATCTTTATGATTGTGTTTATCATCCAAATGTGTATTTTTAGTTATTTGATCAAAACAATTTGACATGTTTAAACATGAATCATCAAATGAATTAGTATATTTTTCAACATTGAAATATATTGATTTGTTTGGTTGAGTACTATTACCAACATAAGCAAAATCTTTGTCTACCAAAATATTTATATAATTAATAATTTCATCTAGTGTATCAGTAACTCTAAGTATTTTATTTGGTTTTTCAATGTTTAACGCTTCTAAATCATTCCAAAAATGTGTTTCCTGTTTTTTAATAAAGTCTTCAAATATTTCCATTTTAGAAATTTGTTCATCTTTAAAATCAGGTTCTAAAAGTTGAATTATGTTATGATGGATTTTATTTACTTTATTAATAATTTTGTCATCAACATCAGTAATATTCATTCCATATACAATATTAAAACCTTGGGATCTTAAAAATCTAATCATAGAATCAAAAATTAAATAAGTACGCGCATGACCCAAATGACTATCATTGTAAATAGTAGGCCCACAACAATACCAATTAATTTGACTAGATTTTAATGAATTAAAGTCAAAATAATTATTAGTTAACGAGTTATATATTTTCATTAAAAGTATTTGGATTTGAACTATCAAGTTAATTAATCAATTTTAATTATATTTTGGGGTTGAGGTTCCAGGACCTAACTTAAAAACTCGTATCTCTCTCTCTGGGTTTGGTTGAAATTCAACCGTTGAAAGTTGAAAAATAAAAAACATTTAAGAATAAAAATATATTATTATTTATATATAAATGGTTGAAAATAATTCACATATGAAATACAGATGTAATAATTGTAATAAAATTTATAAAGACAAATCAGGATTATGGTATCACAATAATAAATATCATAATAATAAAATCATTCAAAAATCAGCCAATGATCAGCCAAATATTGAAGTACAATCAGCCAATAATCAGCCAAAAGTCATTCAAAGTGTACAAAAAGAAAGAGCTAATGTATTGGAATGTAAATTTTGTAATAAAAATTATAAACATATTCAAAGTAGATGGAAACATGAACAAAAATGTAAAAATAAAATTAATAAACCTGAAATTAATAAAACTGAAATTATTGAGTTAAAAAAAGAGCTAACTGAAGGATTAAAAGAAATAGAAAAATTAAAAGTACAATTATTAGAAAAAATTAATACAGATATGCCATTAACAAACTCATCACTAATAAATAATTCTAATAATATAACATCTAATTCAAATAATACATCAAATATTAATAATGGCACAATAAATAATTATATAGTTGCTTTTGGTAAAGAAAACATCAGTAATATTTTAACCGAACAAGAAAAATGTAAAATTCTTAATGCAAGATTTAAGTCAGTAGAAGAGTCAATTAAAACAATACATTTTAATGAAGATAGACCAGAGTGCCAAAATGTTGCGATAACTAATATGAGAGATAATCTGGCCCACATATATGATGGAGCGTCTCTAGCTCAAGCTAGAGCCTTGTGGCTTTTATTAAAGCCAGAGAAAAAATTCATATCAAAGTCAAAACAAGAAATAATTAATCAATTAATTGATAATCACATGGAATCAATTGAAGAATCTTTAATAGATTATAGAGAGAAGCTAAATCAAAAAACCATTGAAATTATAGAAACTTTAATTGACAAAATGAATGATAAAACCACGGAATTATACGATGAAGAAAACGAAAAGAAATATATTAATTATAAAAATTATAAGAATGACTTAGTTAAATTATTTGTATATAATGAATCAGATAAAAAAATACCTAATACCACTAATATACCAACCATAACTAAAAAACCAAATAAAAAAGAAATAGATTTATAATTTTCTAAGTTTTTAATATAAATGACTGTGAGTGAAATCTCAAGTGAAATATTTGAAAACTCAAAAATGTTATTCAAAGAGTCTTCAAATGTTGTATTTTATTTAAAAATGTTTATTTTATTTTGTTTATATCTTTTTTCAAATTATATATTCGATAGAATAGATCAAGAGGATTTATTAAGAACTTTTCATGATAATCCTAATATTATAATTAAACTACCAAATAATACCACCTTTAAAATAATTATAACTATTCTTATGATTGTATTGAGTCATTTTGTTTATAAAAATTTTATAAAACCATTTGTATATCCAAAATAAAAACTGAAAAATTTTATAAATATATTAGTACATTTATAAAATTAATGGGAGGTAATGCACTTAAAAATATTCAAACTAAACGGATTGATCCTAAAACTTATCAAAGGATCAAATTAGAAATTACCAACAAACTAACATCTAATGGCTTTACTATTAATGATATTATAGAGGTTCCAGGAAAAGAATCATATGGTGATTTAGATTTATTATGGTGGCGAGATGATATGGCAACAACAAATATTAAAGACATCGTTAAACAACTATTTAACCCTCAAGAAATGGTTTTAAATGGCGAAGTTTTATCCTGGGATTATGAAAATTTTCAAATTGACTTAATTAAATGTTTGTCACTTGAACAAATGAAATTTGCTAGATTTTATTTTTCGTATGGTGATGTTGGTTCTATTTTAGGAAGATTTTGTAATTATCATGGTTTAAAAATTGGCCATAGGGGATTTTGGATTGATGTTTATGAATGTACCTTATATCCGGAAAAACAACTAGATCCAACTAGAAATGTTGGTGAAGTTTTACTAACTATGGAACCTGAAGAAGCTTGCAAATACTTGGGATTGGATTGGAATATCTGGATAAAAGGTTTTAATACTATGGTAGAAATTTTTGATTGGATAAAAACATCTAAATACTTTGTTGTAAAAATATTTGGTGAATTGAATGGGGAACATATGCGAAGAGCAAAACTGAGACCAATGTATATGAAGTTTGTTGAATATATTGGAATGAAACCACTTGAAATAAATGGTAAACCCGAAATTAGATATAATCTTCAACAAGATGCAATTAAATATTTTAATAAGCTAAATGAAATAGAAAAAATTAAAAATAAAATTGAATATAACCAAATTATTAAAAATAAATTTTGTGGAAAAAAATTATTGGAAAAAGGTATTGAAGGAAAAAATATTGGTGTAATATTGAAGATGTTAGAAGATTATATTAATAAAAATTATCAGATGAAATTTACCGAATGGATTTATCATACTGAACAAAAAGAAATAGATATATTGGTTGAACATATTCTTTACCAATTTTGCGTTGACAGTATATAGATGATGTATGATTGTTTAATAAATATTTTTCATTTATTGTTAATTTTATGATGTGAAAACTAATGTTTAAGTAAGTTTCTTTTATAAAAATTGATAAAGAATTCTTTTATATATATAATATATATGTTTAATATGATAAATAAACAGTCAGAAAAAGAAAGCTTAGAATTTCAATTATATGACTGGCTTGAAGGTCACGATATTCCCGTGGATGAAGACGGAGACTTTGACGAAGACGACGATCTTCCAGGAGAATTCATAATTCATTCATTTGGTCGTTGTGATAATGGCAAGTCAGTTTATGCAAAAATAGTTGGTTTTACGCCTTATTTTTATTTTTTAATTCCAAACAAACTTCAAAACAAATCGAAAAGTCAGTTAGAAGAAATGGTAAAAAAAATAGAAACATATTTTAAAAGTAAAGACAACAAGAAAGTCTTCTATAAGTTTAAGTCAACACTAAAAGAAATTCAATTAGTTAAACTTAAACGTGCTGAAGGCTTTACAAATGATAAAGAATTTTGGTTTGGTCGTTTAGTTTTTACAAATGCAGATGGTATGAAAAAATATAAAAGTTTTATGGAAAATAATGAAATTACCATACCAAGCATTCCTGAATTATCTAAACCAACCAAATATAAATTATATGAAGCCAATTTACCACCGATGTTAAGATGTTTTCACATTAGGGAAATTAGTGGTTGTTCTTGGGTTCAAACATCTAAATATGATTTAATTGAAGATGAAGATTCCAAAGAATCAAGATGTGATATTGAAATACATGTTGATTGGAGAAACTTAAATCCAATTATAAAAGATCATAATGCACCTTTTAGAATTTGTTCGTTTGATATTGAATGTAATTCTATTGACGGTGAATTCCCTCAAGCCAAACGTAAGGGTGATTGTGTTATTCAAATAGGTGCAACTTATACTTATATTGGACAATCTGTTCCTTATAGACAGTATATTGCTTGTTTAAATGAGACAGGAGCTGTTGAAAATACTATTGTCGAATCTTGTGAATCAGAATCAGAACTTATGTTAAAATATCTTGATGAAATTAATAATAATGATTGTGATATTATTACGGGTTATAATACATTCTTTTTCGATGAAAAATACATGTACGATAGATGTAAAGAAGTATTAGGTCTCGAAGTTGAGATGTCATATATGTCTAAATTAAAGAATTATAAGTGCAATTTTAAAGAAATGAAATTGGCATCATCTGCATTAGGTGAAAACTTGTTAAGATTCTGGGACACACCCGGTCGTATTCATATTGATTTGATGAAAGATATTCAAAAAGATTTTAAACTTCCATCTTATAAACTTGATTATGTTGCATCTTATTTCATTCGTGGTGAAGTATTAAAGTTTAAATTATTAGATAATGATCAATTCGAATTAGAATGTAAAGCAGTTAAAGATATTAATCCGGGTGACTATGTTCACTTGGAAGTTATTAAAGGGTTTGTATCAGATGAAGTTGGTGAAAAATATCAAGTTATTGAAGTCAATTCAAATGATAAAAAAATTATTGTTAAAGGAGATGACTTTTTATTAAAAGAATTAGAAACCGCAAAACAAGGCGGTACTATTTATTGGTCACAAGCAAAGGATGATGTTGGACCCAAAGACATTTTTAAATTATTTAAAGGTTCTCCTGAAGATCGTGCAATCGTGGCAAAATACTGCGTAAAAGATTGTAAGCTTGTGAACTTATTAATAAATAAATTGGAAATAGTAACTAAAAATATTGAGATGGCTAATGTCTGTTATGTACCATTACCTTATCTATTTATTAGAGGACAAGGAATTAAATTGTTCTCATTGTGTTTAAGAGAATTTAGAAAACACAAATATGTATTCCCAGTTTTAAAAGTATCAAAGTTATATCGATGTGGTAAATGTACTTTAGAATATTTAGATAAATGGGAATGTCCAAAATGTAAATCTAAGAAAAGAGAAGAAGTAGAATCTGAATCATCAAGTTATGAAGGTGCGATTGTGTTCGATCCAGTTCCAAAGGTAGATTACGAAGCTTTGGCTACTAAAGATTATGCCAGTTTATATCCTTCATCAATCATTCATAAAAATATGAGTCATGAAACAATTGTGGAAGATTCTGAATTTGATAATATTCCGGGTATTACATATTATAATGCTCAATTTAAAGAATCAGATGGATCAATCCAATACAGACGTTTTGCTAAAACAGAAAATAAACTTGGTGTTGTTCCAACAATTTTAGATAATTTATTAAAAGCACGTAAAATGATTAAGAAACAAATGAAGGATGAAAAAGATCCATTTAAATATA
>JACCDH010670420.1_pt1 | contig 15650 bp, 12 predicted proteins | sample 7442481 | NCBI WGS metagenome assembly JACCDH01 (sample SAMN15323433, study PRJNA562643) | freshwater metagenome | isolation source: river surface water | place: USA:Blue River Watershed | collected 2017-08-15
ATTGCCGGAATTTACTACCCTGATAAAACCAAAGTGGGTTGGTGGAAAAATGGCTATCCAGAATATTTTGCCAAAGTATTGAACGCACCCAATTGGATTGGAATTGATGTGGAAATCAATGGAGAAAATTTAGATTTACACACTTGTGTTTCTGTTCGAAATTTCCGTCGCGAATTGAACATGAAAGAAGGTTGGTACCAACGTTCTTTTGAAGCTACTTTGCAAAACGGAACTGAAATTGCAGTCAACGTAAAACGCTTTCTATCTTTAGATTTAGACGAAGTAGGAATCATCAATTATGAAATTTCTCCTTTGAACAAAGACGCTAAAATTGTGTACAAACCCTATATTGATGCGGGTGTAACTAATGAAGATGCCAACTGGGAAGAGAAATTTTGGGAACCATTAGACGTAAAAAAAGGAAATAACGAGGCTTTCGTAACCGCTCAAACGTTCAAAACACATTTCAAGGTAACTACTTTTATGCACAATAGCATTTGGGCAAATGGGAAAAATGAGTCTATTTCACCTGTTGCTATTGATGCTAGCAACGAAAAAATTCAGTACAGTTACGAAACCGTAATTGCAAAAGGGCAAACAACTGCGATTCAGAAAATAGGCGGTTATACCGTTTCAATGAATCATACCAACACCCAAACGGCTGCTGAAAATGTAATAAAATCGGCTGTAGCCAAAGGATATGAAACCCTTTTTGAAGAACAAAAAGCAGCTTGGGCTAAAATCTGGGAAATGTCAGATATTACCATCGAAGGTGATGTCAAAGCACAACAAGGAATCCGTTTCAACATTTTCCAATTGAACCAAACCTATTTAGGAAAAGATTCTCGTTTGAACATTGGTCCAAAAGGATTTACGGGAGAAAAATATGGCGGTTCGACCTATTGGGACACCGAAGCCTACTGTATCCCTTTTTACATGGCTACCAAAGACCAAGAAGTAGCGCGTAATTTGTTAACCTATCGTTACAATCAATTGGATAAAGCCATTGAAAATGCTGCGAAATTAGGGTTTACCAATGGAGCAGCTTTGTATCCAATGGTAACTATGAACGGCGAAGAATGCCACAACGAGTGGGAAATTACCTTCGAAGAAATACACCGAAATGGAGCGATTGCTTTTGCCATTTTTAACTATTACCGTTTTACCGGAGATTACAGTTATATTCCTGAAAAAGGATTGGAGGTATTAATTGGAATTGCTCGTTTTTGGCACCAAAGAGCCACTTTCTCAACGAATAAAAATCAATATGTGATTTTAGGAGTTACGGGACCAAACGAATACGAAAACAATGTCAACAATAACTTCTACACCAACTATATCGCTAAATGGTGTATTGATTATGCAGCAGAACAAATTCAAAAAGTATCTTTAGAATACCCATCCGACCACAAACGCATTATTGAAAAAGTAAACTTATCAAATGCGGAATTGCAAGAGTGGAAAAAAGTAGCAGATAATATGTACTTTCCAGAATCTAAGGAATTGGGAGTGTATTTACAACAAGATGGATTTTTGGATAAAGAATTGGTTCGTGTTGCCGATTTAGATAGAAGCCAACGTCCAATCAACCAAAAATGGTCTTGGGACAGAATTTTACGTTCGCCTTACATCAAACAAGCCGATGTATTACAATGTTTTTACTTCTTTGAAGATCATTTCTCTAAAGAACAATTAAAAAACAACTTTGAATTTTACGAGTCGTTTACCGTACACGAAAGTTCACTTTCGCCATGTGTTCACTCTATTCAAGCCGCTGTCTTGGATAAAATGGAGATGGCATACACCTTCTATTTAAGAACCTCTCGTTTGGACTTAGACGATTATAACAAAGAAGTAGAAGAAGGATGTCACATCACATCTATGGCAGGAACCTGGATGAGTATTGTAGAAGGTTTTGGTGGTATGCGTGTAAAAGACAATACCTTGCATTTTGCTCCAAAAATTCCGAAAGAGTGGCAAGGATACTCCTTCAAAATTAATTTTAGAAACCAAATTGTAAAGGTGTCTGTAAATCAAAAAGCAACTCAAATTGCTTTAGAAGGGAACAACGCCATTACTGTTGTTATCAATGGAAAAGAAGTTGGTGTGGATGCTAATGGTGTAGTGACGGTTTAGTTTTTGAAAGACTTTTTAGAAAAATCTCGCAAAGTCGCAAAGTATTTAGTTAATTTTAAAGAAAATTACTGTGAATCTACAACTTGGTGAAAAATACTTGAAAAGTATAAGATTATGACCGAAAACGAAATTTCAAGAATAATTGTTGATGTATGTTATAAAATTCATACTAAACTTGGTCCTGGTTTATTAGAAAGTGTTTATGAAGCCGTTTTAAATCATGAGCTTACCAAGAAAGGATTAAAAGTAGAGAGACAAAAACCGATACCTGTTATATGGGAGGGAATTCATTTAGATATTGGTTTTCGTTCGGACTTAATAGTTGAAGAAAAAGTAATTATTGAAATAAAATCAGTGGAACAACTTTCGAATGTTCATCCAAAACAATTACTCACTTATCTAAAAGTAACCGATTTAAAATTAGGATTACTCATAAATTTCAATGAAGTTCTTATCAAAAATGGAATTAAAAGAATTGTAAACAATCTATATTAAACTATGCTTTGCGGCTCTGCGTCTTTGCGAGACATTATCAAAATGAAAAAAATCTTCTTTTTACTACTTACATCAATTGCTTTTGGGCAACTCCCGAAAGTTAGTTCAGGTACAATACAACGTCTTGAAAACTTTCAATCGAACTATGTGGATTCGAGAAATATTGATGTTTGGTTACCAAATGGGTATTCTAAAAATCAACACTATGCGGTTTTGTATATGCATGATGGACAGATGTTGTATGATGCTGAAACAACTTGGAACAAGCAATCTTGGGAAGTAGACACAATAGCTGGAAAATTAATTCAAGAAAGAAAAACCAAGCCTTTCATAGTGGTTGGTATTTGGAATAATGGACAAAAAAGGCATCCTGAATATTTTCCGCAAAAACCCTATGAAAGTTTGAGCACAACACAAAAAGATACGATAACGGCTCAATTGCAAAAAGCAGGAAGAACTAAAGAAGTCTTTCAACCCATTTCTGATTTGTATTTAAAATTTGTAGTGACTGAATTAAAACCGTACATCGACAACCATTTTTATACTTTAACAAACAGAGAAAACACTGTCATTGCGGGTTCTAGTATGGGTGGACTGATCTCTATGTATGCGATTTGTGAATATCCGGAAGTTTTTGGAGGAGCAGCTTGTATTTCTACCCATTGGCCAGGAACATTTAGTACTCAAAACAACCCTATTCCAGATGCTTTTATCAATTACATGGATTCGCATTTACCTAACCCAAAAACGCATTCCATCTATTTTGATTATGGCAATAAAACCCTCGATGCTTTGTACCCGGATTTACAGAAAAAAGTAGATGTATTGATGCAGAAAAATGGTTTTACAAACACCAATTGGACTACTCAATTTTTTGAAGGAAAAGACCATTCAGAGAAATCTTGGGCAGAACGACTGCATATTCCATTTCAATTTTTATTAAAAAATAAATTATGAAAAAATTACTCTTTTTATTATTTACCTCAACATTTTCATTTGCTCAAATAGACCGTGTCGAGCCACCGTTTTGGTATGCCGACATGAATTTATCGGACGTGCAAATTATGTTCTACGGAAAAAATATTGCCCAAAATGATGTAACGGTTTCCAACGGAGTCGTCATTAAAACCGTTCAAAAAACTGAAAATCCCAACTATCTTTTTGTGACAATTGATACCAAAAATATCCCTGCACAAGAACTTATTTTTTCTTTTTCAAAAAACAAAAAACTAGCTTTTACACAAAAATATAGTTTGAAATCAAGAAGAGACAATTCGCGCTTTCGCAAAGGATTTGATAGTTCTGATGTAATTTATTTAGTAATGCCCGATCGTTTTGCAAACGGCAATCCAAATAATGATAGCACTAAGGAAACCATTGAAAAAGCCAATCGTACTAACAAAGACGGCCGTCACGGTGGGGATATTGAAGGCATTATCAAAAATTTAGACTACATCAAATCATTAGGAGCTACTGCCCTTTGGCCTACCCCGCTTTGCGAAGACAATGACGAAAGAGGTTCCTATCATACTTATGGTCAATCTGATGTGTACAAAATTGATTCCCGTTATGGCACTAATGAAGATTATGTGCGTTTAAGTACCGAATTGCATCAACGCGGCATGAAAAACATCATGGATTATGTGACCAATCATTGGGGGTACCAACATTGGATGATGAGTGATTTGCCTACTTACGATTGGATTCACCAATTCCCCGGATTTGCACAAACCAATTACCGAATGACCTCTCAATTTGATCCAAATACTTCCAAAGCAGATGCAAAAATGTGTATGGATGGTTGGTTTGTAAAGTCAATGCCCGATTTAAATCAGTCGAACCCTTTGGTACTAAATTATTTAATTCAAAATGCAATTTGGTGGATTGAATATGCTGATTTAGATGGTTTTAGAGTAGACACCTATTCGTATTGCGATAAGAAAGGAATTGCAACTTGGACTAAAGCGATTACAGACGAATATCCACATTTCAATATCGTAGGAGAAGTTTGGATGCACGACCAAGCTCAAATGGCCTATTGGCAAAAAGACAGTAAAATTGGCGCTATTCAAAGCTACAATTCCAACCTACCTTCGGTGATGGATTTTACACTTCATGATGCCATTAGCGGTGGCGTTTTTAACGAAAGTAAAGCCAACTGGGATAAAGGAATTATAAAAATTTATGAGAATTTCACCAACGATTTTTTATATCCAAACACTAATAATATGTTGGTTTTTGCCGAAAATCATGACACTAACCGTTTCAACCAAATCTACCAAGGCGATTTCAAAAAATACCAAATGGCAATGAGTTTGGTGGCTACTGTTCGTGGTATTCCGCAATTATATTACGGTTCTGAAATTGGAATGAAAGGCGATAAAAATGTGGGCGATGGCGATATTCGCAGGGATTTCCCAGGTGGTTGGCAAGGCGATAGTAACAACGCTTTTTCTGCTGAAGGGCGTACCAAAGAGCAACAACAATTTTTTAATTTTACTGCCAAATTATTCAATTGGAGAAAAGGAAAGTCCGTAATTCATACTGGAAAAACAACGCATTATATTCCTGAAAACAACGTCTACACGTATTTTAGATACAATGATGCTGAAAGCGTAATGGTGATTCTAAACAATTCAGATGAGAAACAAGACGTGGCCGTTTCTCGTTTTAAAGAGAATACACAACACTATTCAACAGGGAAAGACGTAATTTCTGGACAAACTATCAACATCAAAAATAATATTACTATCGAGGCTAAATCAGCGTTGATATTGGAACTTAAATAATCTCTATATGAAAAAAAATGTTTTATTACTAGCCCTTTTGGCTGTATTCATTTGGTCGAATGAAACACAAGCTCAACATAAAAAAACAGCACAGTCGGCTCCATTTGTTTGGGAAGGAGCCAATTTGTATTTCTTATTGACGGATCGTTTCAATAACGCAGACTCAAGTAATGATATTAATTTCAATCGAAACAAAGAAACCGGAAAATTACGTGGTTTTATGGGAGGAGATATTAAAGGGATTACCCAAAAAATCGAAGAAGGTTATTTTGACAAACTAGGCATCAATGCCATTTGGATGACACCTTTGGTAGAACAAATTCACGATGGAACTGACGAAGGAACCGGATATAGTTATGGATTTCATGGGTATTGGGCAAAAGATTGGACAGCCTTAGATCCTAACTTTGGAACAGCCGAAGATTTAAAAAACATGGTCGAAAAAGCACATCAACACGGCATCCGAATTGTATTTGATGGAGTAATCAATCATACGGGGCCTGTTACACCACAAGATGCAGTTTGGCCAGAAAATTGGGTGCGAACTAGCCCAGCTTGTGATTACAAAAACTACACAAATACAACTGCTTGTACTCTGGTTGCTAATCTTCCTGACACACGTACAGAAAGTGAGCAAAATGTAGAACTTCCTGCAGCTTTAGTAGAAAAATGGAAAAAAGAAGGACGTTACGAAAAAGAAATGAAAGAATTAGACGCATTTTTTGCCCGTACAGGCTACCCAAGAGCGCCTAAATATTACATCATCAAATGGTTAACTGATTATATTAGCGAATATGGAATTGACGGCTACCGTGCCGATACCGCCAAACACATTGAAGAAGGCGTTTGGGCTGAATTCAAAAAGCAATGCAACTATGCTTTTGCTACTTGGAAAAAAAACAATCCTAAAAAAGTGTTAGATAACAATGCTTTTTATACCACAGGAGAAGTTTCAGGTTATAACATCAGCGGTGGATTGTATTATGATTTTGGTGACAAAAAAGTAAATTATTTTGCCAATGGATTCAATAGTTTAATCAATTTCGAATTCAAAAATGAAGCAAAAAAAGACTACGAAAGTTTGTTTTCTTTCTATTCTAGCAAGTTGCAAAATGAATTAAAAGGTTTTGGAGTTTTAAATTACATCTCGTCTCACGATGACTCGACTCCCTTTGACGGAAAAAGAGAAAAAACATTTGAAAGTGCTACAAAATTATTACTAACTCCTGGAACGGCTCAAGTATATTATGGAGACGAATCGGCTCGTAATTTAGTTATTGAAGGTACACAAGGCGATGCGACACTACGTTCATTTATGAATTGGGATGCTATTAAAAACAACCCGAGTACTCAAAAAACTGTAGCCCACTGGCAAAAATTAGGTCAGTTTAGAAAAAATCATCCTGCCGTAGGTGCCGGTGTACACCAACAAATTTCGGCTACTCCTTATGTTTTTAGTCGTACTTTTACTCAAGGAAAATACAAGGATCAAGTGGTTGTGGGCTTGAATTTAGCCAAAGGCAAAAAAACAATCGCAACTGGAACTATTTTTAAGAATGGTATAAAAATACACGATGCCTATTCGGGTAAAACAGCTGTAATTACTAATGGAACCGCAACTATTGATTCGGAATTTGACTTGGTTCTTTTGGAAGTAAAAAAATAGATTTAGACAACTCTTCTGGCCTTCAAAAGGCTGGAAGGGTTAATAGTTTAGATAGTTTTAATTCTTAACTTTGTGCCTCAAATTCAAAACATGAATCAAAACTTTGATATTATTATTGTGGGAGGTGGTGCTGCTGGATTTTTTTCGGCTATCAATATCATAGAGCGCAATCCAAAACTCAAAGTGGCGATTCTAGAACGCGGTAAAGAAGTACTTTCTAAAGTTCGCGTTTCAGGAGGGGGACGTTGTAATGTAACTCATGCTTGTTTTGAGCCCAACGAATTGGTAAAATTTTACCCTAGAGGTGAAAAAGAATTGCGTGGCCCTTTTCATCAATTTTGCTCCGGAGACACCATTGAGTGGTTTGAAAAACACGGAGTCGAACTCAAAATAGAAGACGATGGCCGACTATTTCCTATTACTAATTCCTCTCAAACTATAATTGACTGTTTCTTAAATGCCTGTCGCCAATTAGGTGTTACAATATTAACTGGACAAAGTGTACAATCCATTTTTAATACCGAAGGCTCGGTAGAAAATTGTTGGAAAATAGACACTCAAAACGAAACCTTTTTAGCCGAAAAACTCATTTTAGCCACTGGAAGCAATCCAAAAATTTGGGATTTGTTACACACCTTTGGTCACGCCATTGTTACCCCTGTTCCGTCCCTATTTACTTTTAATATCAAAGATGCCCGAATCAAAGAATTGCCCGGTATTGCCACCCAAGTTAGCGTTAAAATCAAAGACACTAAACTCGAGTCATCAGGTCCATTATTGATTACCCATTGGGGAATGAGTGGCCCTGCCATCTTGAAATTATCTGCTTGGGGAGCGCGTATTTTGCACGATAAAAACTATCAATTTAAATTAGAAGTCAATTGGCTAAATGATATAGATACTGAGGAAGCCACAATTCTTTTGAAAGAACTCAAACAAGAACATGCTAAAAAAACGGTGGCAAAAAAATCACCTTTGGAATTACAAAACCGTTTGTGGGAAAGTTTGGTTTTGGCTTCAGGAATTGGCAACGAAACCAAATGGGCAGATTTGTCCAAAATCCAATTACAAAACTTGGCAAACCAACTCACAAAGGGCATTTTTAAAGTCAATGGCAAAAGCACTTTTAAAGAAGAATTTGTCACTGCGGGCGGAATTGATTTAAAAGAAATCAATTTCAAAACCATGGAAAGCAAACTACATCCCAACCTTTATTTTGCTGGCGAAATCGTCAATATTGATGCCATTACGGGAGGATTCAACTTTCAAAATGCGTGGACAAGTGGTTTTATTGTTGCTAATGCTATTTCAGAATAATGGTATCTGATAGTTTAAAAATTAGCGGTTCAACCACCAAATTCTAGCCGTTAATACCGAAGCGAAACTCACCCAAGCCAAATAAGGCAGCATTAAATTACTAGCCGTTTTGTTGATTTTAACAAATTGAGTATAAGTTTCAAAAATCATAAGCCATAGCAAAACTACTTCGATAGCAGCTAACATCAGGTTATGCAATCCAAAAAATAAGTATGACCAAAGTGCATTCAAAACCAATTGAATTACGAAGAATTGCAACGCTTTTGTAACCGCTTCTTTGTGGGTTGTTATTTGATTCCAAATTAATCCTGCCGCAATCCCCATCATAATATACAACGAAGTCCAAACAGGTGCAAAAATCCAATTGGGCGGATTAAAACTCGGTTTTACCAAAGTAGGATACCAAGTCGTTATAGAAGCTCGGGTAACCATTCCAGACACATACCCTACTATCAAACAAACAAATACAACGATTGCTATGCGAGAAATTTTATTCATTTCATTTTTTATTTGACCCAAAATTACTCAAAAGCAATTCAGCAAAAAAAGTATCTTTGCTAAAATTTTCATTCATGGTTACAACAAACGATTTTATTCCGGCTCCTTACACACATGCTATTGAACAAGGCGTTTTTCAATGGAGCGCGCCAAGCAATATTGCTTTGGTGAAATATTGGGGCAAAAAAGAAAATCAAGTGCCGGCAAATCCTTCGGTGAGTTTTACCTTGAATAATTGCAAAACAATTACCCAATTGGCTTTCGCCAAAAAACAAAATCCAGACTCCAATTTTTCTTTTGATTTGCTTTTTGAAGGACAACCAAAAGAAGATTTTAAACCAAAAATTCAGAAATTTTTAGAGCGAGTTGAACCGTATTTGCCTTTTTTGAAAGACTATCATTTTACAATTGACACCCAAAATACGTTTCCACACAGTTCTGGAATTGCTTCTTCTGCATCGGGAATGGCGGCTTTGGCTATGAACTTGATGAGTTTGGAAAAGGAATTAAATCCTGCAATGACCGAAGAATATTTTTATCAAAAAGCCTCTTTCTTAGCGCGTTTAGGATCGGGTAGTGCTTGTAGAAGTGTAAAAGGTCAAGTAGTCGTTTGGGGAAACCAAGCGAATATTCCAGGAAGTTCAGATTTATTCGGAATCGAATTCCCACACGCTATTCACGACAATTTCAAAAATTACCAAGACACTATTCTTTTAGTTGATAAAGGCGAAAAACAGGTATCGAGCACTCTTGGTCATGACTTAATGCACAACCATCCTTTTGCCGAAAGGCGATTTACTCAAGCACATGAAAATTTAGACCAACTAATTTTTATTTTTGAATCAGGAAATTTGGAACAATTCATCGCTGTCGTTGAGAGCGAAGCGTTGACACTACACGCCATGATGATGACTTCGATGCCGTATTTCATCTTAATGAAACCAAACACATTAGAGATTATCAATCGCATTTGGACGTTTAGAAATGAAACCAAAACACCCGTTTGTTTCACTTTAGATGCTGGTGCCAATGTTCACGTGCTCTATCCTAATCAAGTAAAAAAGAAAGTCTTGCAATTTATTCAGGACGAATTAGTTGGCTATTGTCAAAATGGTCAGTATATTTGTGATGAAATTGGAATTGGTAGTCAATTAATTGTATAAAAATGGACATTCAATTAGAAAAAATAGAATTGATGAAAAAGTTGTTAGAAACTAACGACGAATCAGTAATTGAATCTATAAAAAATATATTTTCGACCAGTAAAAAAGATTGGTGGGAGGAATTGACTGAAGAACAAAAAGAAATACTTGAAGAATCATTAAAGCAGGCAGACAAAGGAGAAGTACACGATTTTAAAGCTTTTATTGAGCCTTATTTAAAATGAGAAAACTGGTCATAACAACTTTAGCTCAGAAAAATTTAAAAGATGTTTTTGAGTTCATTGAGTTCGAGTTTGGTGTAAATTCAAGAGTTAAGTTTGCGAATAAGATTAATAAAAGTTTAAATTTGATAGTTAAAAATCCTAAACTTTTTCCAAATTCAGAATTTAATAGTAGAATTCATAAATGTGTAATTACAAAACAATCAACTTTGTATTACTCATACACAATAAAAGAAATTAAAATTTTGTCCATTTTTGACACACGCCAAAATCCATCAAAAATCAACAAGTATATATAAATGAAAGGACCTCTATTTTACTCAAAAATATTACTCTTTGGAGAATACGGAATTATCCAAGACTCCAAAGGACTTTCTATTCCTTATAATTTTTACAATGGTGCCTTGAAAACGGACAAAAATCCTTCGGAGGAAGCCATTTCTTCTAATGGACATTTAAAACGTTTTGTAACACATTTGAAAAATTTAGCTGTTGAACAACCTGATTTAGTTCAGTTTGACTTAGTTACTTTAGAGAGTGACGTGAACAACGGCATGTACTTTGACTCAAGTATTCCGCAAGGATACGGCGTAGGAAGTAGTGGTGCTTTAGTTGCTGCGATTTACGACAAATATGCCCAAAATAAAATCACCGTTTTAGAAAACTTAACTCGTGAGAAATTGTTAGCCTTAAAAACCATTTTTTCTCAAATGGAAAGTTTTTTTCACGGAAAAAGTTCGGGTCTAGATCCTTTAAACAGTTATTTAAGCATTCCTATTTTAATCAATTCCAAAGACAATATCGAGGCGACGGGTATTCCAACGCAAAGTTTTGATGGAAAAGGAGCTGTTTTCTTAATCGACTCAGGAATTGTGGGAGAAACAGCCCCAATGGTCAATATTTTTATGGAAAATTTGAAAGATCAAGGTTTCCGTAACATGCTCAAAACACAGTTTGTAAAATATACTGATTCCTGTGTTGAAAATTTCTTGGGTGGCGATATGAAATCTTTGTTTGCCAACACTAAAAAGTTATCAAAAGTAGTTCTGAATCATTTTAAACCGATGATTCCAGAGCAATTTCACGGTATTTGGCAAAAAGGAATTGATACTAACGATTACTATTTGAAACTATGTGGTTCTGGCGGAGGTGGTTACATCTTAGGTTTTACCGAAGATTTAGAGCGCGCCAAAGCTTCTTTGAAAGACTACAAATTAGAAGTGGTATACCAATTCTAACCCAACCATTTAACGATAAAAATACAACAATGCTAAGCAGAGCTAACAAATTGGTGATTAAGAAAATTATCAGCTTGTTCTCTGTAATAAGAGGGTATAATATCCCTATTATTATCTTGGCGCAGTACTTATCAGCCATATTCATTTTGGCTCCCGAAAAAAGAGCCTTGAATGTACTGCTCGACTTGAATTTGTTTATTTTGGTTTTTGCTTCGTCTTTGACCATTGCTTCGGGATATATCATCAATAATTTTTACGATAGCCAAAAAGATTTAATCAATCGTCCCAACAAATCGATGTTAGACCGTTTAGTAAGTCAAAAAACTAAATTGAATGTCTATTTTTCATTGAATTTTATTGTTGCATTAATGGCATTATTGGTTTCTTGGCGCGCTTTTTTATTCTTCTCGGTGTACATTTTCTTGATTTGGTTCTATTCGCATAAAATCAAAAAACAGCCTTTCATTGGCAATTTGATGTCGGCATTTTTAGCTGTTCTACCGTTTTTTGCCATTCTTTTGTATTATTACAACCAAATTCCTTTTGAAGAAATCGAAAACTACAGCAGTCAATTGGCGGTTATATTTGCACACGCCAGCTTTTTGTTTTTGTTATTGCTCATTCGGGAAATGGTTAAAGATTTAGAGAATTTAAAAGGCGATTTAGTAAACAATTACAAAACCGTTCCGGTTGTTTATGGCGAAAAAACAGCCAAAACAAGTATTACTATATTAACTGTTTCAACGGTAATTCCAGTTTATATTTTAATCGAAATTTACGATGTGGGCTATATGGATACGTACTTTTATGGTTGCCTCATTGTGCTAATTTTCTTTACGCTTTTTTTACAAAAAGCCACTTCCAAAGAACAGTATTTACGACTACATAATGTATTAAAGTTGCTGATTGTTGCTGGGGTATTCTGCATCATTCTGATAAATCCCACCGTTTTGTGGCACGGAAAGCGATTGTTGCACTTTGTTTAACCGCTCACGACTTTCAACTCTTTGATTCTAAAATCGTTTCTCAAGGATATAAATACTATCTTTGCAGGCTCAAGGGCAATGTAGTCCCTATGCAGCAATAAATTACCAATTATTATGAATACCAACAGAGGTGGCGGAAGAGCCAATAGTTCTAGACCTAGTTCAAATAAGCCAAAACCGGCGATGCCAAAGCGTGCTCAAGGTCCTAAAAAAGCCAAAATCAATACTAAAATATCCGAGACAGAAGCTAACAAAGCTGTCAAAAAACCAAATCAAGCCCCAAAAAGAGTGAAGGCTTCGGATGAAATTCGTTTGAATAAATACATCGCCAATTCAGGAGTGTGTTCGCGTCGTGATGCCGATATTTACATCCAATCGGGTAACGTAAAAGTAAATGGTGTTCCTGTGACTGAAATGGGTTATTTAGTAAAACTTAATGATGTGGTCAACTTTGATGGTGTAACATTGACTCCAGAGAAAAAAGAATACATCTTGTTGAACAAACCTAAAAATTTCACTACAGCATTAGACGAAGGTCAAGAATTTCGTAATGTTTTAGAATTGGTTCGCGGGGCTACTACAGCAAAAATTGGCGCAGTAGGTCGAATGGACAAAAATACTACAGGGTTGTTATTGTTTACCAATGACACTGATATGATTAGAAAATTTACCTTACCTAATCAAAAATCATCTAAAATCTACCAAATTTCGTTAGACAAAAACTTGAAATACGAAGATTTAGAAAAAATAAGTAAAGGATTAGTTTTAGACGGTCACCGAGTATTTGTAGAAGAAATAAGTTATATCGACAACGAACCTAAAAGCGAAATCGGTCTAAAACTACGCACTGCTAATGTAAAAGTAGTACGCTCTATTTTTGAACATTTTGAATATAATGTATTGCGAATCGATCGTGTCGCTTTTGCTGGTTTAACCAAAAAGAATTTGCCTCGAGGCAATTGGCGTTATTTAACCGACCAAGAAATTATCAATTTGAAAAATATTTAATTCCAATTCATAAAAAAACCTGCAAAGATTTTTGCAGGTTTTTTTATTTTAAACAGTATATCAATTATCCTTTGATTTTTTTAACTGGAGTTTCTTCTTTCTTATCCAAACCTCTTTTTCGCAACAAAGGTTCTACACTTGGCTCAGCACCACGGAAACGTTTATACAAAACCATTGGGTCTTCTGTCCCTCCTTTTTCTAAAACATTCTTACGGAAAGACTTTGCTTTTTCTGGGTTGAAAAGCGATGTAATTTTAAATGCTTCAAAAGCATCTGTATCTAACACGCCTGACCAGATATAACTATAATATCCTGACGAATATCCTCCTGAAAAAATATGACTAAAATAAGTACTTCTGTATCTTGGAATAATAGATTCAATCAAGCCAATTTTAGTCATTGCTTGTTTTTCAAAGGTATTGGCGTCGATGGTGATGTCTTTAGTTTGTGAATGATATGCCAAATCCAATAAGGAAGCTGCCAGATATTCGGTAGTTCCAAAACCTTGGTCAAACGTACCTGATTTTTTCAATTTAGCAATTAAAGCATCTGGAATGACTGCACCTGTTTGATAATGTTTTGCGAACATTTTAAGTACTTCAGGTTCTGCAGCCCAGTTTTCCATAATTTGGGAAGGCAATTCCACAAAATCTCTTGGGACACTAGTTCCTGCCAAGCTCTTGTATGTTACATTAGATAATAAACCGTGTAGAGAATGACCGAATTCATGAAATAATGTACTTACCTCATCAAAGGTTAACAAGGCTGGGGTGGTTTCAGTAGGCTTTGAAAAATTACACACGATAGAAACTACAGGTGCTTTTCGCTCTCCATTTTCTGTTTTTTGATTTCTATATGAAGTCATCCAAGCTCCACCTCTTTTAGATTCACGAGGATGAAAATCAGTGTAAAGCACCCCAACATGCGTTCCATCAGCTTCAAGGACTTCAAAAGCAGTTACTCCTTCATGGTATTTTGGAATATCTTTTATTTCTTTAAACTGCAATCCATATAATTTTTGAGCTACCTGAAAAGCCCCATTTCTTACATTCTCTAAACTAAAATAAGGACGCAATTCTTGTTCGTCTAAATCAAAACGCTCTTTTCTAATTTTCTCCGTATAATACCTCCAATCATAAGGTTGAACAGCTCCTTTAATCCCGTCTTTAGCCATCATTTTTTGAATGTCGGCTGCTTCTACTTTTGCTTTTTCTAAAGCAGGTTTCCATAAATCGTTTAATAATTTATTGACATTTTCCGGTGTTTTTGCCATTGATTCTTCCAAAACATAATTAGAATGAGAGGTATACCCCAACAATCGGGCTTTTTGCCCTCTCAAATTAGCTAATTGAATAGCATTCGATTTATTATCCAAATCATCGTCATGATTGGCACGAGTTTGATACGCATTCCATATCTCTTGACGTAACTTTCTGTTGGCACTATATTGCAAGAAAGGCATCACACTCGAATTAGCTAAAGTAAATACCCAACTTCCTGATTTTCCTTTTACTTTAGCATCAGCTGCTGCCGCATCAATTACATTTTGTGGCAATCCCTCTAGATCTTTTTTGTCGGTAATTACCAATTGGTATTTATTGGTCTCCGCTAAAATATTTTGACCGTATTTCAAACTCAACATCGACAACTCTCCGTTAATTTTACGTAGCTTCTCTTTATCAGCAGTGACTAAATTTGCCCCAGAACGAACAAAATCTTTATAGGCATTGTCCAAAAGTTTAGCCTGCTCTAAATTTAGTCCTAATGTTTCTTTTTTGTCCCAAAGTGACTTAACTCTTGCAAATAATTTTTCGTTCAAATAAATATTATCGCGGTGTGCCGATAAATTAGGTGAAACTTCCTTGGCAATTGTCTGAATTTCTTTGTTAGTGTTTGCCGAATTTAAATTAGAGAAAACTGTATTGACATTAGACAACAACTCTCCTGCATTTTCCATTGCCAAAATAGTGTTTTCAAAAGTAGGAGCTGCTGGATTATTGGCTATTGCCTCAATCTCGGCAGCATTTCTTTTAATCCCTTCTAAAATGGCAGGTTTGAAATGTTCGTTTTTAATTTGATCAAAAGGCGGAACACTAAATGGTGTATTGAACGCTTGAAAAAATGGATTCATAG
>JACCDH010131806.1_pt1 | contig 15644 bp, 16 predicted proteins | sample 7442481 | NCBI WGS metagenome assembly JACCDH01 (sample SAMN15323433, study PRJNA562643) | freshwater metagenome | isolation source: river surface water | place: USA:Blue River Watershed | collected 2017-08-15
AAATCATCTTCGATTTCAGGGCCATGCTTCACTTCAAAGCCAAGCTCACCAAAGAATGTTTCAATGCGGCGGATCGTGCGGGTCACCGGATGTAAGCCGCCTTGCTCAATGCTGCGACCAGGCAAAGTCACATCGATTTGTTCTGATGCCAATTTTTGCATCAACACAGCTTGTTGCATTGCATCGCGTTTGGCGTTTAAGGCATCTTGTACTTGCTGTTTCACTTCATTGATTTGCGCGCCTGCTGTTTTTCGAGTTTCAGCATCCATCGCACCAAGCGATTTTAAAAGTTCAGTGATGCTGCCTTTTTTCCCAAAATATTCAACACGCACATCTTCCAGTGCCTGCACATCTGTCGCTTGCGCCACAGCTTGTAAGGCAGATTCTAAAATGGCAGTTAGGTTCATTGTATTCCTCAGCCCGAGCCTGATTAATAGAGATCAATTAAACTCGCAATTCTACACCAGAATCAGCAGTGAAAGGCTGTTTTTGCTGAGGATTTTTCCAAAAAAGCAGGAGGAGTTCAAAAATTAGGATTGTGCCAACACATCTTTGACAAATGGAATGGTCAGCCGACGTTGGTGAACCATGGACGCTTTATCCAAGGTATCGAGCAAATGGACCAGTTCACGAATATCGCGCTGCTGGCGATTGAGTAAAAAGCGACAGACATCATCAGTTAATTCTAAACCACGCATTTTGGCTTTTTGTTGTAGCAAGCGCTGTTTATCGTCGTCACTCAATAATCTTAACTGGAATATGGTGCAGGCATGTAACCGAGAAACCAAATCAGGCAGCGTAAAACCTAAATGGTTTGGCGCTTGGTCTGCCACAATAATTAACTTTTTGCCATGCTCCTGCATCCGATTGTATAAATCGAATAATGCCACCTGCCAATGCAGATCTCCGGCAACAACATGAATGTTATCTAAACAAACTAAATCCAGTTGCTCTAAACCGTCCAAGATCCGTGGACTATAAGATTTATAATCATCAAGGGCTAATAATTGGCTGGTTAAACCTTGCTCTTGCGCCTGTACACAAGCTGCATAAAGTAAATGAGATTTACCACTACCTGAGGCGCCAAACAGATAAACAGGGCTTGATGCAACAGTATCTGGCCGCAAATAAGTGCGTAAGAAAGCTACCACAGGGCTGGTTTCTGCCCCGAAGTAGCTCTCTAATGTTTCATCATCTGGCAAGGTCACCGCCAGTGTAAATTGAGTCGGTTGCATCAAGAACCAAGCAAAGTATAACGAGTTGTTTTGTGTATTTGCGCAGCTGGATTCGAGCTTATGGGTAATTCTGCTAGCGAAGTTGTATCCGCTGCTGTTGCCCCAACCTCTGTTTCACCTTGGATTGCCACACCATCATTCACGACAGGCGATTTCATTTCACTAGTGTTCGCTGCTGAATTTGCCAAGATTTCTTCATCTGTTGCTTCTGCAAATTGCGCATCCAGAGCCAACTCTGCAGCAGAGAGCTCGGGAGCAAGTTCAGTTTCTGGCCGCAATTGCCTGACTAACTGCATGCTGCGGTAAAAATCATCGGCTTGGGCAGCAAGCTCAACCTGAAATACGGCCTGCCCTTGACGAAATTGCTGCAACCGATGACTACGAACCGTTAATAATGAATTGAAAATTTTCTGGACCCGATCTAAATCGCGTAAATTTTGCACGCCTTCGATGGTAATTGTGAGCGCTTGCTCTGCCGTTTGTGCTGAATTGACTACCACCGCATATTTGGCTGCTAAATTCTTCGCTAAATCGCTGCTAAAATCTTCCGCCAATTGCATCGCATCTTGTTGAGTGTATTCACTAGATTGTAATTGCCCATCCTGCCATTGCTGCACAGTTAAGCGGAAAGTGACGGTACCCGAAGTATCAGTAAATTGATCGAATAGGAGATTAAAAATATCGTTTGTTTGATAACGCAGTGATGCACCTTGGATGGCAGGCCAATCGCCAGTCCAAAGCGCTTGCTCATTAATCAAGGTTAAGTCGTCGACATCATAAAATGGGAAAACATAACTTAAACCAAAGATTTTGGCCTGCTCCATCAAGGCTTTCCGCAGTGGGTGTTCCGCATCCATCACGAGTTGCGGTTTATCCTGCATTTTTTCACTGAACCAAAGTAATTGATCAGGACGACGACTACCCCAAATCGGTATTTGTTCACGCTGCAATAATGCTGTAATTTTTTGCGCGTCCAATTGCACTACCATCATCGGCTGAGCATTCACTTGGATAGACTTAAACTGTTTGACGTAACTGCCGCTATTTTTCAATTCTGCCGCGATTTCTGGATCAGCCAAAACGCTATCACTGCCGGTGAGCTTGAGTAACACAGCGGAAAACGCGGCTCTCTGCCACTGGCTTTGGGAGGATTGAGCCGGCACTTGCGCTTCGTACAAATCGTTAATTTCCGCTGCAGTGGCTAAGGGATGAGAAAACAGCACCAGCAAAGCCGTGAGACAAATCGCTGAGAAATCACGCATAAACTTCATTCCTTATCGGGCAAGGACAGGAAATAATCCCTTGAGTCCCAAGCTAATAAATTCAATTGCAATTGCGGCCAAAATCAAGCCCATCACACGAGTGATGATATTCATACCAGTTTGGCCCAACCGTTTGGCTATTTTACCCGATAAGCGCAGCAAAATGGCAATAATGATGCCAACCAGCACAATTTCTAACGACACAATTAAATAATGCTGCCACTCGTGCGCTCTATTGCCATACAGGATAATTGAACTGATAGCACCAGGCCCTGCTAACATCGGCATTGCTAATGGCACTATGGCTATCGATTCGCGCTTACTGGCTTCAACTCGCTCCGCTTCTGTATTCTTGGCGCCACTGGTCTGCGCATGCAGCATTGATATGGCCATTAGTAAAATTAATATTCCCCCGCCCACTCGAAACGAATTTACCGAGATGCCGAAGAAACTCAAAATAAGCTCGCCAAAAAAGAGGGTGACTAACAAAATAATGGTCGCGGCTTTTGCGGCGGTCATGGCGACATATTTTTTATCTTGCTCACTATGATGCGCGGTGAGCGACAAATATAAAGGCACTGCGCCAAGTGGATTTAAAATCGCAAAAATACCAATAAAGATTTTTAGATACTCTTGCATTTCAAGCATGGCATATTCCTTATGACTGAGGGTTAAAGAATTTTCAACACAATTGGCAAAGCTCTGTTTATTACAAATGCCCTGTAAAACCAATCAAATTGCCGATCACGAGTTTAGCGAAACAGTAAACTCTATCTATTGACTGAACAAAACAGCCACCTAAAGGTGGCTGTGCAGCATCGAGTTTAGTTAAGCTAATAACAATTAAATTGAAGCCACCAAGAGCAAGGCTATCTGTTAAAGCTCAATTTTATTTTGTTTGATAGTCTCAACAAATACCGGGAAGATTGCATCAATGGTTGCAGCATCCAAAGGTTTCCCCTCGGCATCGTTAAATTTAATCAAAGTACCGGCATCTGATTTTGCCAATTCGATTTGATACTCTAATTCAGCCAATGGCAACTCAGGAATTGCTTCTGAACCCCACAACCCTTGCCAGAAACCTTGATCAGGTTTATTGAATTTAACGAAATAGCGATAATCGGTGCGGTTTAAATCGGTCACTTCTAAAGACACTAACTCAAATAAAACTTCAAGCTGAGACCATGCTTTATCGATTGGCTGTTTAGTCAACATCACCGCAACACCATCAGCAGTCTCTGCACGAGTCAACTGCACATCTGGCAGTTTAGCTTTTGCTTCGCGGATAGCCGCTAACTCAACGGTCGCAATATGATCAATCATTCTATTTAAAAAATGGGCTTCTTCGCGACGTTGGGCTACGGTAGTTAACTTCAGTGCAGGATCTTCATACTTCATTTGCAAAAGACGGACACTAACCCCCACGGTACGGCCATGTGGTTTAGGTTCCAAAGTCACCACAAACTGGCCCTGTTGGGTCAATTCCTGATCTTTCCAAAACCAAAAACCGGTTTCTTCAAATTGAGTCACCCAACCTGTTTTGAATTCTGTCGTGGTTTGTTGCTCAATCGTGATTTCATTCGTTTTCATGAACTCAGCGATATTTGTCTGTAAATAAGGCATTAAATCGCCAGTATATTCAGAACGTTCAAACCATACCCGAACGTTTTTATCTTCTTCATCCACACTAGAATTGGTTGCAACCGCCAGAATTTGCACGGGTGGACGTAGATCTAAACTTTCACCACGCTCCCCCTGTGCCACGGCACCTGGCAGATCATATTGATTGGGTTTACGTGGCGCGATTAAACCGGTTGGGATTTGTAATTCCGCAATCCGAGTTTCATCAACCACTTGCTCTTTCTGGTCTAAACCGAGCATCGAGCAACTAGTTAATAATAACGAGGCAACCAATGTGCCTGAGATCCGATAGTGCACCTAAGAACTCCTAAAATTGTAAATTTGCTTGCTGCAGCGCTTGTTCGATTACCGGTTGATGAATTGGTTCAAGTTGAGTCAAAGGTAATCTGGCAAAATCGCAAGAAATAATCCCTAAGCGCTGTAAAGCCCATTTAGTTGGAATGGGATTACTTTCAATAAATAAATCGCGATGTAAGGCTTGTAAGGTTGTGTCAATCCGGGTGGCTTCAGCCTGATTGTGCGATAACGCAGCTTTAATCATTTGACTCATCGCCAATGGCGCCACATTGGTCGTCACGGAAATGACTCCATGCCCCCCTTGTAGCAAAAATTGACATGCACTGGCATCATCGCCACTTAACAGTAAAAATTCTGCCGGGCATTGCTGTTGTAATTCCGCTAGCCGAGCTAATGAACCTGTCGCTTCTTTAATACCGACGATATTCGGGACCTTGGCTAACACAGCAACGGTTTGGCTTTGGAGATCAATCCCTGTGCGCCCGGGGACATTATAGAGTAACACAGGTTTTGTGGTAGCCGCAGCCACGGCTTTAAAATGCGCAATCATGCCCGCTTGAGTCGGTTTGTTGTAATAAGGCGTGACCGTTAAAAAACCATCAATTGCTAATTTAGATAAAGCGACCGTTTTTTCGACTGCTTCAGCGGTACTATTTGAGCCATTGCCCGCGATGATCGCAGCTTTGCCCTGCACTTCGTCAATAACAAATTGCATAACTTGCAACTGCTCGCTAAATGGGATGGTTGCAGCTTCGCCTGTTGTGCCCATGACAATTAAGCCATCAGTGCCATTATCAACCTGATATTTAAGCAGTTTCTTCAAGCTGGCATAATCAACCTGACCATCTGCTAACATAGGTGTAATAATTGCAACAAGACTTCCGCTGAACATATTCAAGACTCCACAAATTTCAGGCTGCCTATAGTAATGAGCTAGGGGGCTTAACACAAGCAACAGCAGACAGCTCTGATGAAAATTCAATAAATTATGCTAAACTTCCGAACCAAATTTAGAGATGGAGAAGTATTTACAGATGGCACAGCAACTTGTGGTCACTGCTATTGGGGCAGATCGAACGGGTATTGTCAGTCAACTAGCTCGCTTAGTCAGTGACTGTAACTGCAATATTGTCGATAGCCGAATGGCAATTTTTGGCAATGAGTTCACCTTCATCATGTTGCTCTCAGGTGATGCCGCAGCCATCAGTAAAATCGAGTATTTATTACCGACTTCTGCCTTTGAAATGAATTTGCTAACGATGACCAAACGGACATCCTCGCGGCAATTACCCGAATTATCTCCTCCTTATATTATTGAATATACCGGTGTTGATCGGGTGGGAACTTTAGGCGCAATTTCAAGCCTGTTAGCAGAACAGCAGGTTTACATAGGCGCACTGCGTTCAGAAACCATCCACCCAACGCCGGAAAGTCCAGCGCATACCCATACCATGATGACCGTACAACTGCCCGTAGGGCTTGCAGTCGATAAACTGCGGGAGCAGCTGATGAAACAATTTAGCAAAATGCAGCTTCAAGGGACTTTCGAACCCCAAACTTGATCAATCGATAACACTTCAAATCGCTTGATTTTTAAATTGCAGCCCCCAGTAAACCAATTACTCTCGAATTTCGTTAAATTCTGCACTTTTAATTCAATCTGGGATGAATAGGAACCGCCATGCAAACACTTCAAGCCGGCCAACAAGCGCCACAATTTAGTTTACAGAACCAATTTGGAGAAACTATCGAGCTTGCTGAATTACTGAAAAAAGGCAAAGTGCTCGTTTACTTTTACCCAAAAGCTTTAACGCCGGGTTGTACCGTGCAAGCGTGTGCCCTTCGAGATAGCCAGCCGCAATTCAGTGAAAAAAATGTCACTATAGTAGGCATTAGCCCAGACCCAGTAAAAAGCCTTCTCAAATTCCAACAGAGCAAAGAGCTGAATTTCACCTTGCTTTCAGATGCTGATCATCAAGTCGCCGAAGCATTCGGAGTATGGGGGGAAAAGAAATTCATGGGTAAAATTTACGATGGCATTCATCGCATTAGTTTCTTAATTAATGAGCAAGGTCAGGTAGAGCAGGTCTTTGACAACTTCAAAACAAGCAACCACCATGAAGTGGTATTAGCGGCGTTAAGCTAAGCTATTTGTTGAAATAAGGAGATTTTAAGTGATGAAATTGTATTACACCCCTGGTGCTTGTTCATTGGCTTCGCATATCGCTTTACATGAAGCCGGTTTAAAATTTGAAATTGCCAAAGTGGACTTACGCACCAAACAACTCAGTGATGGCACTGATTTTCGTCAAGTGAGTCAACTCGGTTATGTGCCCGTGTTAGAACTAAAAAATGGCGAATTACTGACCGAAGGCCCTGCCATCCTACAATTTATAGCTGATCAAGCGCCTGGCACTAATTTAGCACCGGCCAATGGCAGCTTTGCTCGTTATCGCTTACAAGGCGCGCTGAATTTTATCGCGACTGAAGTGCATAAAAATTTTAGTCCGCTGTTCGACCCCACCGCTGAAGCGCCAGCAAAAGCAGCGGCGAGTTCGCGTTTAAATAATCGCTTAGCCTATTTAGACCAGCAACTAGCCGCGCAAAACTATCTAGTCGGCGATAATTTTAGCGTCGCTGATGCATACCTGTTTACAGTGTTAGGCTTTGCCAGAATGGTTAAATTTGACTTAAGTCCGTTTGCTCATCTGCAGGCTTATAAGCAACGTATTGCTGCGCGGCCAAGTGTAATTGCAGCCATGACTGCCGAGGGACTGATCCGCTGAAGGAGCGAGTATGCGTCTGAAAAGTGCAATTTTATTAAGTTTCATCGCCACATCCGCTGGTGCTTTCGCCGCGGGAGCTTTCGCCAAAGATACCGCGTTTTTAAGTTCAGAAACTGCCAAACTCAAAATTGAGACGGTTACTGAGGGCCTTGCTCATCCTTGGGGTTTAGAATTTTTACCCGATGGTCGTATGTTAGTCACTGAGCGTGATGGCCAACTTAGAATTGTTGCCGCTGATGGCAGCTTAAGCGCACCGATTTCGGGGTTACCTGCATTAGCAGTTGCTGGCCAAGGCGGTTTACTCGATGTGATGCTGGATAAAGATTTTGCCAAAAATCAGCTGATTTATCTGAGTTACGCCGAACCAGGTGCTGATAAAACTGCAAGTACAGCAGTGATCCGAGCCACCCTGAAAGACAACCAACTGAGTAATTCCACGGTGATTTTCAGCCAAACACCGAAGGTGGATAGTCGCCATCACTTTGGCGGGCGGTTAGTACAAGAGGCGAACGGTAATATTTTCGTGACGCTTGGCGATCGGGGCTCACGTCGCGATGATGTACAACCACTCAATACTCTGATTGGCAAGGTTGCAAGGATCACCTCAGAAGGGAAAGCTGCCGCGGGGAACCCTTTTGCCACAACCACCAATGCCAATCCACTGGTTTGGTCGAATGGTCATCGCAATATTCAAGGTGCCACTTTAGATGGACAAGGGCGGCTTTGGACTCATGAGCATGGTCCGCAAGGCGGCGACGAAATCAATATTGCCAAAGCTGGCGCCAATTATGGCTGGCCGCTCATCACTTATGGTGAAGAATATGGGGGTGGTGTCATTGGTAAAACCCAACAAGCAGGCTTAGAGCAACCCTTGCATTATTGGGTTCCTTCAATTGCACCCAGCGGCATGACCTTCTATGGCGGCAGTCTATTTAAAGAATGGCAACAGAATCTGTTAGTGGGTTCTCTAAAGTTTGGCCAGCTGGTCAGGTTAGTCATCAAAGATGACAAAGTCATCCATGAAGAACGGATCCGCATTGGCAATCGCATTCGCGATGTACAAGTGAGTTCTGAAGGTGCAGTTTTTTTATTGACCGATGAAGACAATGGCAAAATTTTAAAACTGACGCCATTACCCTAATCCAGCCAATGCAATAAGTGCAGCGTTGTGCTGCACTTTTGTTGAGTGTTCATGATGCCAAAAGTCCAATACTCACTGCTGACCTTTTCTAGTTGGCTGCTATTTTACTGCCCCTTCGCTGCCCAAAGTGCTACCAACTCGCAGGCAGGCCTGATTTCCTCCTCATCCTCCAATATTGCTAAATCGGTGGAGGCCAAGCCCAACGGCGCTGACATCGAAGCAATCGAGAGGATCTCAATCAGTTTTTTTGGCCAAAACTCAGCTTGGTTACAAAGCAGTGCCGCCATTGAATATCGCGATTTGGCTCAATTGAAGTCCAGCATTGATACGGCCGCACTTTTACAAGGTTTATCAGGGATACAGGCTGATCAACGGGCTAATTTCGCTCAAGACAGCCGGATCAGTATTCGCGGGTTTGGCACTCGCAGCAGCTTTGGTGTGCGCGGGATTGAGATGACACTCGACGGGATCCCGTTGTCAACTCCGGATGGCCAAGTCCAACCCTCTTCACTGATGCGTCAACAACTAGCAGAAGTTGAAGTTCTCAAAGGGCCTTTTGCAGCGCTCTATGGCAATGCGAGTGGCGGTGTGGTGGCATTTCGTTCCAATGCAGCGCTGACCGAGGGTTGGAAATTTGAACAAACCCTTGCCGCGCAAACTCAACAAAGCATGTTGATGCTCGGGACCAGTTACGGCGAATTCGCGCTTGCACAAGGCCAGTATGATGGCTATCGCCCGCGCAATCGGGCAGAGAAAAAACAAGCCAGTTGGCGAAAATCATTCGAGCTCTCGCCTGCATTACAGTGGGATTTACGCTATGACTGGCTGTACGATCCGTTACTCGAAGATCCATTAGCGCTCACTGAAGCCGAATGGCAGGCCAATCCAAGTCAAACAAACGCGGCAGCAGATCGCTTTGATACCAAAAAAACCACAGCCCAACAGGGCTTGAGCAGTTTACTGCGTTTTGAAGAGGTCGATTATTCTTGGCAATTCGCGAGCTGGCAGCAACAGCGACAAATTCGGCAAAATTTGGCATTTACAGGCGAAGCCATCACCAGCTCAGGGGGGGTTGTTAACCTCGAACGTAAAGTGCAAGGACTGCGCCTCAACTGGCAACAATTCACTCATTTTGGTCAGTGGCAATTCCATGCAAATCATGAGAAAAGTACCGATCAACGACTTGGTTTTGTGAACAGTTTCGGCACCATAGGCGCATTACGGCGAGATGAAACCGGCTATGTCACCAGCTCCGATATAGGCGCAGATGTGCAATACAGCGTTCTCCCCAATTGGGACCTTTACAGCGGGTTTCGTTTGAATCATCAGAAATTTGTCGTTCATGATTGGTTTATTTCAGGGGCGAACCCAGATGATAGTGGTCAACGACAAGCCAATCATCTCAATTGGGCATCTGGCGCTAATTACCAACTCACTTCGCAACAGAGTCTGCATTTGAGTTTTGGCGAAGGTTATGAAAGTCCTACTCTAACAGAAATGGCCTACACCAAAGATGCGAATGGTCTAAACCTAGGACTCAAAGCCGCTAAAGCCAAGCAACTGCAATTAGGCTGGAAGTTTATCACCTCAGAACTGCAGCTCAGTACTGATGTGTTTCATATCTCAACCAACGATGAATTAGTGATTGATCAATCGATTGGAGGACGAACCAGTTATCGTAATGCTGCTAGCACCCAAAGGCTTGGCGCTGAGCTTGCGGTCAATTGGCAGCAAAGCCCTTTGGTACGCCATCGGTTTAGTCTGACGCAAATTAATGCCACATTTGATACGCCGCAGGATACTGCCGTGGACGGCCGCCAATTACCAGGACTTGCGAAACAGCAATTTAACTGGCAATTGAATTGGCTTCCTCAGCAAAACGAGAATTGGCAGCTGACCAGTAATCTTTATTACAAAAGTCAAATGGCCACAGATGATCGCAACAGCCAATTTGCCCCAAGCCATACCTTGTGGAATTTACAAAGCCTTTGGCAAGGTGAATTTTTGGACGGAAAATGGCAAGCGTGGCTCAGCGGTGAAAATATCACAGATGTCGACTATATCGGTGCTGTGGTGGTTAATCAAAGTAATGGCCGTAATTTTGAGCCGGGTATGCCAAGACAATGGTTAGTTGGCTTTAATTTTAGTTATGGTCTCGACTAAACACAAAGGCAGCTTGCCAATTCGCTGCCTCTATTTAACTACGCATGTTCGACGTTCAATGCATGATAAGTTGCTTTGACCATCGACGCTAACGGGATCGCAAAAAAGACGCCCCAGAACCCTAAGACACCGCCAAAAAATAACACAGCGATAATAATGTAAAGCGGATGAATATCAACGACTTCAGAAAAAAGTAGCGGCACTAATACATAGGCATCCAGCGCTTGAATGATACCGTAGATCAACAGCAGATATCCTGTGGTCGTACTCAAACCAAACTGAGAAAACGCAACCAACACTACCGGGACTGTCACCACAAAAATTCCAATATATGGAATGAGGACTGACAAGCCGACCAAAACAGCTAACAGTAAGGCATATTGCAAATCAAACCAGACAAACAACACATAGGTTGCGACGCCAACTAACAATAGCTCGAGTAACTTCCCACGAATGTATCCCATAATTTGGCCATTGAGTTCCCGCCACCACCGCTGCAAAATTCCCCGCTCGGCCGGCAACATTGCGCTAATTTGATTGAGCAATAGAGTCTTATCGTTGAGCATAAACAGCACCATCATGGGTACTAAAACCAGAAAAACCAAGCCACGGGCAATGCCTGTCACGCCAGACCAGCTCGTTTGGATCATGGAGTCAATCATCGCCATCACACTGGACTCAATTTTTAAAATGAAACCTTGGATCTGTTCTTGCGAAATCACACCTGGGATCATCTCAGGCAAGCCTTGTAAATAGTGTCGGGCTTGATACAACATTTTGGGGCTTTCAGACACGAGCAATTGGCCTTGTTGCATAACGACCGGTAACAGCGCCAAAATCGCCAAAATCAAACCTGCAAATACCAAGGCAAGCAATAACATCACGGCAATACTGCGCCTGACTTTCAAACTGACAAACCACTGCACTGGTTTTTCCAATAAATAGGCCAAAGCCAAGGCCGCAAACACTGGCATGAGTACATCGGTCCATAACACTAAAACCATCAGCACTATGGCCATAACCCCAAAAAACACCCGATACTCAGCGGTGGAATATCTTGCAAAAATCTGTTGAAACCAAGCTTGAGCCATGGTGGGCGACCTTCATGAATAGGTTGGCGAAATGCCACACTACAAAAAAACTATACTAATTACTTTATGCCAAAAACCAGTAGTTTCAAAGCTTTGTGCCTGGAGCGAAACTTTTTTGCTCAATTCAATCGCAAAACAACAAGAATGCTGGCACTTGATCTGGTTTCAGGCATAAAATCAATAGGTCACTGCGTATTCAAGCGAATCAGCAAGGTAGGTCCAATATGAGTCAATCAGGAAATCGGTCGAAACTACCCGCCAACCCAACGCTGAAGGATATTAACTGGTATAAAAAGCAAATTAACTGGGGCGATCTTCCGCCGTTCTATCATATGGTTGCTCAATCTCTTGGCGAATCAGAGGGGTTATTAACCCATGGTTTTGATAATGCCGTGAAGCGGATCTTAGACAAACGGAACTGGAATTTGCAGTTATTAGGTGGTTATATCGACGATCACAATGTGATCCATTGCGACAATAAACCAAGGATCGCGCTCTATCAGGTTTTTACTGAACGAGGTTTTGAACTTCATGCCGTTCCATATGCCAAAGATCAAGAAATCGATCAATATGTGAAAGGCAATCGTCTGATGGAGTTTAATCTTTGGGACCCACTGAATATGCGTTTGATAATGCGAGTTAATCAACTTCATAAATTTATTGGTTTTTACTTTGAACATGGTGATGATGCTGATTTTGCATTGATCCTCCATGCCCACAAAACAGTACACAATGTGATTGAATTTTTGAAGACGCATGTGCAAGTGGTGAAAGTTTCAGGGGTTTCTATCCGTAGTTTCTTTGACACGCAAGAGCGATTGATTGGTCAAGTTGATGCAGATGCCCTGCAATTATCTGCATTAAAATTAGGGTCTACTGAGCAGAAAAAATAATGAAGTATCGATCGAAATTTGTGTTATCAACGGTCACTATCTTAACTTTGCTAACAGCACCTGTAGTTGCCAACAATAATTTACCAGATCTAGGCACGAATGCATTTTCAGCCTTAACACCGGAGAAAGAAAAAATTCTCGGCGATGTGATGATGCGCGAAACTTTAGGGCGCTTGCCCATGGTGCATGATCCATTGTTGAACGAGTATTTAAATAACCTTGGTCAGCGTTTGGTGGCTAAAGCCGAAGATGTGCGCTTCCCTTTTAATTTTTACTGGGTTAATAATCGTGAAATCAACGCCTTTGCGACCTTAGGCGGCCACATCGTATCAAATACAGGGACGCTGGCTGTTGCCGAAACCGAAAGTGAATTTGCATCCGTCATCTCGCATGAAATTATTCATATAACGCAACGCCATATCGCGAGGGCTGTTGAAGCTCGCTCGCAATCGGCACCGCTGACAATGGCCAGTTTATTGGGTTCCATTTTATTAGCGACGGTCAATCCTGAAGCAGGCATGGCAGGGTTAATGGCGACCCAAGGAGCGGCACAACAAAATGCGATTAACTTTACTCGCAGTAATGAACAAGAGGCGGATCGCATTGGCTTACAGCTATTGGCAAACAGCGGATTTGATCCCTACGCGATGCCTGAATTTTTCAATAAACTGAATGAAAAAACCCGTTTTGCCAATACCCAATTGGCTTTTTTATACACTCACCCACTCTCACAAGCTCGCATCGCCGACTCTCGGATCCGAGCCCAACAATTTCCAGAACGCTTTGTTGCAGATAGCAGCGATTTCTTATTTGCGAAAGCTCGAGTCTATGCCCGTTATCAGTTAGCAGCCAAAGATGCGCTGAGTTATTTTCAAAAGAAGTTGGCCCAACCAGGGGGCAATACCGAAGCCAATCAATATGGCTTAGCCCTTGCATTGTTCGATACTGGAGATGTCGCTACAGCCAGTGAGCTCATCGAGAAACTATATCAAGAATCGCCCAACAATTTATTCTTTATCGATGCTCGAACCGATATCCTGATCGCCCAAGGTAAAGTTGAAAAAGCCTTGGCGATGTTAGAAAAAGAGTATTTATTAAGACCAAATAACCAAGTGATCACCTTGAATTATGCCAATGCCGCGATTCAGGCGAATTCGCATCGGTTGGCACTTCACCTGTTGAAAGGCTTGCTTTATCACAAAAACTCGCATTTTTTGGCTTATGAAATGTTAGTGGAGGTCTATCGGCAAATGAACGATATGGCCAAGTATTATGAAGCGAAAGCGGATTTATATTACCAATTAGCGATTTATCCAAAAGCCATCGATGAAATCAATATGGCATTAAATCAGTTAGCTTCAGATGATGAACTGGAAAATCGTCGACTAGAGTCAAAAAAGAAACAGTGGCAAACTGAATTTAATCGTTTAAAACAGCTGAACTAAGAGGTTGATTTGTATACTATTTATCACAACAATCGTTGCTCTAAAAGTCGCGAAGCTTTGCAATATCTGACTGAGAAAGGTTTAACTTTTAAAGTTGTGAATTATTTAGAAACTCCGCCCACTGAAGCTGAGTTACTGGAAATCTTAAACAAACTGGCGTTACCAGCTCGGCAACTTTTACGAACCAAAGAAGCAGAATATACCGAGCACGGCCTCGCAAATAGCGCTTTGAGTGATGCTGAGTTAATTCAATTGATGTGCCGCTATCCAAAGCTAATTGAGCGGCCTATCGTAGTGGATGCCAAAAGAGCCGTCATTGCTCGTCCCCTCGCCGTTTTACAGGATTTTTGTTGATGCCAACGGTACTCATTTTATATTTTTCGCGTCACGGTTCTGTCAGAGCTTTGGCTGAAAAAATTGCGATCGGTGCTCAGCTTGCTAAAGCCAATGTACTGATCCGCACAGTGCCAGCATTGAATCAGCAGGATATATCAGCCCAGCATCCGCAGGTCACTGTCGATGAATTAATTAATGCAGACGCAATTGCAGTGGGAAGCCCTGTGCGTTTTGGTCAAATGGCGGCTGAAATGAAGGCATTTTGGGATCAAACAACACCATTGTGGCTCAAAGGCCAATTGATTGACAAACCTGCTGGAGTTTTTACCTCTTCGTCCACCCACCATGGCGGCAATGAAGCGACCCTATTAGGCATGATGCTCCCATTGTTACATCATGGCATGGTGATTGTTGGTCAGCCTTTCGACGCACCGGAATTGCACCAAACTCAAACTGGCGGCACGCCTTATGGCCCAAGCCATGTCACAGGGATGCTTGATCAAAAAGCGCTATCTACCCACGAACAACAATTAGCCATGAGCTTTGGCAAACGGCTTGCTACTATTGCTGGAAAACTTGTATGAGTATTTTATTTGAACGTGAATTTCCTTTAGCGGACAAAACTCGCAAATTATTGCGTATTGGCCAGTTGGGATATTTTTCTTTATTAGTACTCATCCCCATTTGGGTATTGTGGTTATCCCCTCCGGAATTAGGCAGTGCAAAGGTTTTATTGCTGGTATGGTGGGGACCTTTATGGCTGCCACTTTGGGGGATCCTGCGAGGTAAAGCTTACACCTTTGCCTGGGCGAATTTTATTGTGATGTGGTATTTCCTACACAGTTTAACCACACTGTGGGTTGGCAAAGATCTCGATCGCTACCTTGCTTTGGCAGAGCTTTTCGCTGCATGTATGATGTTTTATGGCTGTACCTATTATGCCAAATATCGTGGGCAAGAATTAGGTTTAAAAATTCCAAAGCTTAAGGACGATCCACGGGGTCAATAAGCTCTTGAACCCGATTATTCAACCAACGAGCAAATCGCCAGTTGTGGTGGTTTTATCAGACGAAACCACCTTCATCTCGTTAACCATATCAAGGCCCTTTCCAGAGCGCCTAAGGCTGCTGGTAAGGTTTGAGCACTTCGAGTACCACACCCTCGCTGGTTAATTGACTAAATTCTTTCAATATTTGCTCGCGATAAATGGAATGTGGGCTCACTGCACAATAGACTGGTGAAGGTTCTGTCCATAGTGGATCTGCAGCAAATTTATCTTGAAACTGGTGAGTTTTCATCACATCCCAATACGTCAAATCAACCGTCATCACGGCGTCGAGACGTCCTTGCGCTA
>JACCDH010229108.1_pt1 | contig 15642 bp, 17 predicted proteins | sample 7442481 | NCBI WGS metagenome assembly JACCDH01 (sample SAMN15323433, study PRJNA562643) | freshwater metagenome | isolation source: river surface water | place: USA:Blue River Watershed | collected 2017-08-15
ACGCCAATGATGATGCCCAGCATGGTGAGGATGCTGCGCAAGGCCGCAAAGGTATTCATCGCAGCGTGTCCTCCACGATGTGCCCGTCCTTGAACACCAGCGTGCGCCGCGCCCAGGCTGCAATGTCGGCCTCGTGCGTGACCAGCACCACGGTCATGCCCTGCTGGTTCAGCTCCGTGAGCAACTGCATGATGTCCTCGCTGGTTTGCGAATCGAGCGCACCGGTGGGTTCATCGGCCAGGATGAGTTGCGGCTGGTTCACCAAGGCGCGTGCAATCGCCACGCGCTGTTGCTGCCCCCCCGACAGCTCGGCCGGCGTGTGCCCGGTGCGCTGGCCCAGGCCCACCCGCTCCAAGGCAGCGCGTGCCCGCGCATGGCGCTGGGCGGCGGGCACTCCGGCATAAACCATGGGCAGCTCCACGTTCTCCAGCGCGCTGGTGCGCGGCAGCAGGTTGAACTGCTGGAACACAAAACCAATGCGCCGGTTACGGATGCTGGCCAGCGCATCGGGCGCCATGTCTTGCACCGGCTCACCGGCCAACAGGTAGCTGCCCGCACTGGGCTGGTCCAGGCAGCCCAGAATGTTCATCAGTGTCGACTTGCCCGAGCCAGAGGCACCCATGATGGCCACCATCTCACCCTCGGCAATGTCCAACGATACCCGGCGCAGCGCATGGACGGTCTGGTCGCCCATGGCGTAGGTCTTGACGAGCTCACGCGCCTGAATCAGGGCGGGCACAGCGCTAGCGGCTTGCAACACGGTCTACCCTAAAACGGGGGCCGGGGGCTGCTGCGGGGGGCCGCAGCGCTGCCCTGGGGTTGGGTGCCCACCAAGACTTCCACACCCTCGCGCAGCGCAGCTGCCGCGGCAGACTCAGGCGGCAAGATCAGCTCTGTGCTGCTGCCGTCTGACACCCCCACCCGCACGGCATAGGCTTGCGGTTTGCCATCGCTGCCCATCACATACACGCGGCTGCGGTTGGCTGCTCGGGCTCCCCCCCCTTCCGGGCGTTGACCTTGCGCACGCGCTCCGGGTGCGGACGCCGCAGCGGCGGGTGCCGCAGGCTCCACCCCCTCAATGCGCAGGCGCAAGGCGGCATTGGGTACCTTGAGCACATTCTCGCGCTGCTCGGTCACCACCCGCACATTGGCCGTCATGCCGGGCAGCAGCTTGCCTTGCACATTGGCAAACCGCACGATGGCCACATAGGTCACCACATTGGCCACATTGGTAGCGGCCTTGCGCACCTGGCGAATTTCGCCCTCAAAGGTCTGGCCCGGGAAGGCATCCACATTGAAACTGGCCTTTTGCCCGGGCTGCAGGCGGCCCACATCACTCTCGTCAATCGCGGCCTCCACCTGCATGTCCGACAGGTTCTGCGCAATCACAAACAGCTCGGGCGACTGCAGGCTGCTGGCCACGGTCTGGCCCCGCTCGATGGTGCGCTTGATGACGATGCCGTTCACCGGCGAGGTAATGCGCGTGCGCGCCAAGTCAATACGTGCCTGCGCCAGCGCAGCTTGGCGTTGCGCCACATTGGCCTGGGCCGTCTTCACCTGGGCCTGCGCCACACCCACTTGGGCTTGCACCGCCTTCAAGGCCTCCGTGCTGGTGTTGAGCAGGGCACGTGCCTTGTCGGCCTCGCTTTGGGCGATGAACTGCTTTTCCACCAGGCTTTGTTTGCGTTCAAAGTCGCGCTGGGCCTCATTCAGGTCCACCTGCGCACGGGACACCTGGGTCTGCGCTGCCACCACGTTGGCCTGTGCAGTCAGCACAGCGGCGCCAGCGGCATCCACATCGGCCTGGGCCGAGCGCACGCGGTATTCAAAGGTCTCGGGGTCAATCTGCGCGATCAGCTGGCCCGCTTTGACTTCGCTGTTGAAGTCCACCAGCACCTCGCGGATCTGGCCGCTCACCTGCGTGCCCACACTGACCTGTGCCACCGGGCTCACCGCACCGCTGGCGGCCACCGTGGCTTGCAAATTGCCGCGGCTAATCGGCGCAGTGCGGTACTCCACCTGGCGGCCTGCCCCGCTCTGCTGCCACCACCATGCGCCACCACCCAGCACCGCGACCAGCACCGCAGCGCCACCTATCCATGTTCTGTTCATGCCCCGATTCTAGAAAGGCCAGGTGGCAGTCCTGTGGCACCCGCCTAAAGCCCCCGTTTTTTGCATTTCACGGCGCCAAAACTGCATTCCGTCGCAAGCGGCTCGCCCCAAATGGCTGGTGCCGGCACAGTCTGCCCATCACTTGTTGAACCCTCTCAGGAGTCCTGCCATGTTCTATCTCTTTGTCTCCAACACCCCCGTCTGGGTCTGGCCACTGTTGCTGGGCCTGCTGGTGCTGGGCCTGCGCCAAACCCTGACCCAGCAGATGGGCTGGGCCCGGGTCACGGTGCTGCCGCTGGCACTGGTGGGCCTGTCGGTGTACGGCACGCTGTCCGTGGCCGCCCGCCACCCGGCAGCCCTGCTTCTGTGGGCCGTGGTGGCGCTGGCCGCTGCCGCCCTGGTGCTGCGCCGTCCCCTGCCCGCCAGCGCCCGCTATGACCTGGCACTACAGCGCTTCACCGTGCCGGGCAGCGCAGTCCCCCTGGCGTTGATGATGGGCATCTTCCTCACCAAATACGCGGTGGGTGCCAGCCAGGCACTGGCGCCCGCCCTGCTGCAATCCGCCCTGGCGAGCGGTGCGGTGGCAGGGATGTATGGCCTGTGCAGTGGCGTGTTGCTGGGACGCAGTCTGCGCCTGTGGAGGCTGGCCGCCCGGACCGACGCGCAGTGGCACCACACCCCCACCGTTGCCCAAGCCACCGCCTGAGGAGCGCCCATGCCTGCCTTGACTTCTCACCACCTCCTGTGGGCCGCCCTGGTGGTGGCAGCCCTCCCGGCCAGCGCCCAGGTTTTTGACGCCGTGCAGCTGCGCCACGCGCCCCCCGGCACCGATGGTGGCTCGGTCGGCCTGGCGGCCATCTCCACCCCGGAGTACCTGGGCAGCGACCAGCGCAAGACGCTGGGTTTTCCGGCCTTCAGCTACCAGTGGGCCAATGGCTGGTTTGCCGGGCTGGACAATGGGGTGGGCTACAACTTCTCTCGCAAGCCCACACTGCAATACGGCCTGCGCCTGACCGCCGACCCGGGCCGACAAAGTCGTGATACCGCGGCCCTGCAGGGCATGGGCGATATCGACGCCAAGCCCGAGCTGGGTGGTTTTGTGACCTACGCACCCGCCGAAGGTCTGGCCCTCACCGGTTCGCTGCGCTGGGGATCCGGCCAGGGCAGCAATGGCACGGTGGTGGACCTGGGCGCGGGCTACACAGCGGCGCTGGCCCCCCAGTGGCGGCTGGGCGGCTCGCTGGGGATCTCGCTGGCAGACCGCCAACACATGCAGAGCTACTTTGGCGTGGACGCCCAACAGGCGGCGCGTAGCGGGCATGCGCTCTACACACCCGACGCGGGCCTGCGCGATGCACGACTGGGTCTGTCACTGACCTATGCCATCAACCCACGCACGTTTGCCACCGCAGCCGTGTCCGGCAGCGTGCTCGGCCAAGCCGCCAAAAACAGCCCCGTGTCCCGAAGCAGCAATGCCACCACGGCGGTGCTGGCACTGTCTTACGCCTTCTGACCTCCAAGCATCGAAAGACCCTTCCCATGAGAAGCACCTCTCTCCTCCACCCCGCGACGTACAGCCCGATGCAATGGACCGGCTGGTCCACCCTGATGCTGCTGGCCCTGGGTGTGGCCGCCTACGCCCTGTGGCTGCTGACGGCTAGCGAACCGCCGGACTTTGCCGCCGGCCTGTTGGCCCGCCAGCCCGTGGGAGCATTTGTACATTTCGCTTGCAGCCCGCTGGCGCTGGTGACTGGGGCCTTGCAGGTCAACCGCGCCATTCGCACGCGCCACCTGGTTTTGCACCGCTGGTTGGGGCGTCTGTATGTGCTGGCTGTGCTGCTGGGTGGCACCAGTGGTTTGTCAATGGCCCTGCAGGCCCAAGGCGGGCCGGTCTCCGAATGGGGCTTCGGGCTGCTCGCCGTGCTGTGGTTGCTCAGCACAGGGCTGGGGTTTGTGGCCATGCGGCGCGGCCAACGTACTGCACACCGCGACTGGATGCTGCGCAGCTACGCCCTCACCCTGGCTGCCATTACGCTGCGCATCTACATTCCCGCCAGCATGGTGGCTGGCCTGCCCTTCGAAGAGGCCTACCGCGTTATCGCCTGGCTCTGCTGGGTACCCAATGTGTTGGTGGCCGAATGGGTGGTCCGCCGCCTGCGTCACAGTGCCTCGGCCTGAACCCGCAAGGTACTCCATGCAACTCACTCCTGTGATCGCCCTGCACATGGGCGCAGCCCTTGCCGCACTGGCGGTAGGGCCCATCGCCTTGTGGGCACGCAAGGGGGCCGTGCAGCGGGCACGGCTGCACCGTGTGGCGGGCTACACCTGGGTGGTGCTGATGGTGGTGACGGCCGTGTCGGCCTTGTTCATCCGTGATTTTTCACTGCCCAATATCGCTGGCTACACCCCCATCCACTTGTTAGTCCCCGTCACCCTGTTCTCGCTGTGTGGCGCCTTCTGGTTTCTGGCGCGCAAGAACATTGCGGGCCACCGTAAAACCATGCAGCAGCTCTACCTGGGTGCCTGTGTGGGGGCTGGCGTGTTTACCTTGTTGCCCGGTCGCTACCTCGGCCAGTTGCTTTGGGGGCAGTGGCTGGCGGCATACTTGCCCACATGAGCCGCAGAAACTTCACCACCGTAGGCTATGGCCTGTGGAAAACCGTCACGCTCAACACGGTGATTGCCATTGGCATCACGCTGTTTGGCGAGCACTCCCTGTGGGACAACCTGGTCTACTCACAATGCATTGGCCTGAGCATTGGTGCGGCCATCGATGTGGGGCGCTTCTTGTTCCTGCACGACTGGTCGACACAGATGCGCCGTCTTGTGGCGATCGTTCCCATCGGGGTGTTGCTGGGTTTTTTCTTCGGCAATTTTGTGGCCGACATGATTCTGGGCGGAACCGCGTTTCACTACTGGGTGACCTCGCCCCACAAGGCCTGGGGCATGCTGTTTTTGAGCCTGGTGGCGGGCACGGTGCTCACGCACGAGTTTGTCAGCCGCGAAGTGCTGGCGGTTGAGCGAGAAAAAGCGGAAACCGCGCGCCGCCAAGCCAGCGAAGCCCAGCTGCGTCTCTTGGAAGCCCAGCTCGACCCCCACATGCTGTTCAACACCTTGGCCAACCTGCGTGCCCTCATAGCCCTGGACCCGCCGCGCGCCCAGACCATGCTGGACCACATGATTGACTACCTGCGCGCTACCCTCAGCGCCTCCCGCGCCGACCCCGGCCGGCCGCACACGCTAGCCGACGAATTCGCCCGCCTGCAAGACTACCTGGAGCTCATGGCCATCCGCATGGGCCCGCGCCTGCAGTTCACGCTGGAGCTACCCGACGCCCTGCGCCTGCTCCCGGTCCCCCCCTTGCTGCTGCAGCCCTTGGTGGAAAACAGTATCCAGCATGGCCTGGAGCCCAAGGTCGAGGGGGGTAGCGTGCGCGTGAGCGCCACCCGCCAAGGCGAGTTGCTGTGCCTGGAGGTGGAAGACACGGGCCTGGGCTTGCCACCGGCCGACTCGCGGCGCAAGGGCTTTGGCCTGCAGCAGGTCCAGGACCGGCTGCACACCACATTTGGCACCTTGGGCACTATCAAAACAGGAGCTGCTCGCGCAGGTGGTACGCTGGTTAGCATCACTTTTCCCTTAAAAACATGAGTCCGACCACTGCCCTGATCGCCGAAGACGAGCCGCTGCTGGCGCAGGCCCTGCAGGCTGAACTGGCCCAAGCCTGGCCCACCTTGCAGGTGCTGCGCACGGTGGGCGACGGTGCATCCGCGGTCGAAGCGGCACTCGCTCTGCAGCCCGACGTCCTGTTTTTCGACATCCGCATGCCCGGCCTCAGCGGGCTGGAGGCCGCCGCCGAGCTGGCCGACGCCTGGCCCACCGAGGGGCCGGCGTCCAAACCCTTCCCCGCGCTGGTGTTCGTAACCGCCTATGACCAGTATGCAGTGCAGGCCTTTGAAGCCCAGGCGGTGGACTACCTGCTCAAGCCCGTGCAGGCCGTCCGCCTGCAGAAAACGGTATCAAAACTGCAAAAATCCCTCGCCAACACTGCGCAAGCAGCTCCTGAAAAAGGAGCTAGCAGTGAGCCGCTGGAGGCGGCACTGGCTCAGCTACGCGGCTTGCTGGCACCCGTTGTGGCACCGGGCCTTGCCCCTCTTAAAGTCCTGCAAGCCAGCGTGGGCAACCACATCCACCTCATTCCGGTGGAAGACGTCGTCTACCTGGAAGCGGCCGACAAGTACCTGCGCGTACTCACCGCCACCCAGGAGTACCTACTGCGCACACCACTCAAAGAGCTGCTGCCCCAGCTGGATGCCCAAACCTTTTGGCAGGTCCACCGGGGCACCGTGGTGCGGGTGCAGGCCATCCGCAGCCTGAGCCGCGACGAAGCCGGGCGCCTGAGCTTGACCTTGCACCACAGAAGTGAAAAACTCCCGGTCAGTCGGCTGTATGCCCATCGCTTCAAGGCGATGTAGGCGCCGGCGCAAAAAGAAGGAGGAGACCCATGGCATTGCTCCGTGGTGCACGGTTGTGCATCTGCGCGCTGGTCGCGCTGAGCGGTATCGCCATGGCCCAGCCACTGGGCAACACGCTGAACTTTGCCGTCACCAGCGACGAACGCTTTAGCAAAACCCTGGCCCAGCGCGTGCTGATTGCAGCCTACAAAGAGCTGGGCATGGAGCTGACGTTCACCCCATTGCCCATTCGGCGCGGCTATGCGCAAGCAGAGACCGGCGAAGTCGACGGGCTGGGCATGACCGTGTCCCTGGAGCTGGCCCCCAGCCTGCTGCGTGTTGACGTTCCCATCGCCTACGAAGAAACAGCCGTGTGGGCCACGCGGCGAGACTTCGTGCCCAATGGCTTTGCATCGCTGCAACCCTATTTGGTGGGGCACATTGCTGGCGTGCGCTACTTCGAGCAGCGCTTGCAAGGCCTGCGCACCGACCCGGCGCCCAACCTGGAAGCCTTGTTTCGCAAACTGGAGCTGGGCCGCACCGACCTGGTGACCGAATCCCGCTTCAATGGCTGCCTGCTCAAACAGCTGGGGCTCAACAAAGTGGTGCTGCTCCAGCCTTCGCTGGAGGTGCTGCCGGGCTACCACTTCTTGCACACCAAACATGCCGCGCTGCTGCCCCGCATCACCGCTGTGCTGCGCAAAATGGAAACCGAGGGCAGTATCAAGAAAATCCATGCCGCCGCCTTGCGGGAGCACCAAGCCCTGTGCGGCTGAACCACGCCCATGCGCCACCCCACTGACTGCCTCGCACACCGCACCAGCCGCCGCTTGCGCCAGTGTGCAGCCCTTCTCATCTTGGCTGGTTCCGCTGCAGGCAGCACCGCAGCGCCGCTGGTATTTGCCATCCCGCCCGAAGACCGCCTGAGCGTGACCATGGCCCAGCGTGTGTTGGCCCTCGCCTACCAGGAACTGGGCGTGGAAGTGCAGTACACCAAACTGCCAGTGCGCCGTGGCTACGCGCAGGCAGACGAGGTCGACGGAGTCGGCCTGGGGGTGACCCCGGACATAGGACTGACGCAGGTGCGCATTGAGGTGCCCGTGTCCTATGAAGAAGCCGCGGTCTATGCCACCCGGGGCGACATCGTTCCCCATGGCTACGCCTCGCTGCAGCCCTATGTGATCGGCCACATTGCAGGCATAGGCTATCTGGAGACCCGCTTGCAAGGCATGCGCACCGATACCGCCAGCAGTGTGGAAAGCCTGTTCCGCAAGCTGGAGATGGGCCGCACCGATGTGGTGGTGGACTCACGCTTCAACAGCTGCCTCATCAAGACTCTGGGACTGCGCAAGGTGCAGTTGCTGCAGCCCTCGCTGGAGACTGCGCCGGGTTATCACTTCCTGCACATGCGCCATGCAGCCCTGATCCCCAAAGTCACTGCGGTGCTGCGGCGCATGGCGGCGGACGGCACCATCAAGAAAGTACAGGCCCAGGCGCTCAAGGAGTATCGGTCGCAGTGTGACTGACTGCGCCCTAGGGGTTTACCACAAGCAAAGCAGCGTGGCACGGTGGTTGCGAGAACAGGCTCCCTCCCTACAATGTGCCCCTTCTCCTACCTGGAACCCCACGATGCAACTGAATCTCTCGCGCCGCGGCGCTGTGCGCCTGCTGACCCTGTCCGCCGTTCTGTCCAGTGCCCTGCTCCAGGGGTGCGATTCCGTCCCTTCGGTCATCAAAATTGGAGTGGCCCAGCCGCTCACCGGCAACCTCTCCGCGCTGGGACAGGATTTGCTCAATGGCGTGAACCTGGCCGTGGAAGAGCTCAACAAGGAAGGCTTCAAGGTCAAGGGCAAACCAGTCACCTTTGAAGTGGTGGCAGTGGACGATCGCGCCAACGCGGACACCGGCAAAGAGGTGGCCCAGCAACTGGTCGACGCAGGTGTGGTGGCCGTGATTGGGCACCTGAACTCGGGCGTGAGTATTGCCGCCGCCCCCATCTACGCCGCCACGGGCATCCCGCAACTGGCCATCTCCACCAACCCCAAGTTCACCGAACTGGGCCTGGACACCACCTTCCGCCTGGTCGCCAACGACAAATTGCAAGCCAAGGCCATTGGCAGCTACTCGGCATCGCAGTTCTCCGGCACCAAGTTCGCCCTGCTGGACGATGGCACGCCCTACGGCAAAGACCTCGCCGCGGGTGCCGGTGCCCAGTTGAAAGCGGCCAAGAAAGAAGTGGTGCTGCAACAGTCGTTTGACGACAAGACCACCAAGTTTGACGAACTGGCCGCCAAGATCAAGGAGACAGGTGTTGAAGTGGTGGTCTCCACCCTCAACGATTTCCAGATCGTGGCCCTGCTCGACGCACTCAAAGCCATCAGCTACACCAACATCAAGGTGCTGGGTGGCGACACCATCAAGACCACCCTGATGCTCAAGGGCGCGGGTGTGGCCAACGGCCTGTTCGCCACCTCCCCCATCCTGGAAGCGCGTGAATTCACCGCCGGTGGCGCCTTCCTCGACAAGTACCGCGCCAAGTACAAAATCGAGCCAGCCTACGCAGGCCACTACACCTACGACGCGATGTACGTCATCTCTGCGGCCATCCGCCGCGCCGAGTCGGCCAAACCCCAAGACATCACCACCACCCTGAAAAAGATCGACGGCTACGCACCCGTCACCGGCTCCATGAAGTGGGACGCCCAAGGCGAACAGCGCTACGGCGTGATTGGGGTGTACAGTGCCAACGGCGGTCTGTGGGAATCGCAGATGCGCTCAGACAACTGGTAAGCCCCCCACGTCAGCAGGAGACCGCCCATGACCTTGCGTTACACCACAGTGCCCAACACCTTGCCCGAAAGCAAGATGCGCCTGTACCCCACCAAGGTCATCAACGTCATCGGCGGGCCGGGGTGTGACAAATCGCTCATCTCCTCGGCCATCATCCTCTACCTGCACCTGCACAACCGCACGGTAGAAACCATCCCCGACTACGCCAAGTCCCTGGTCTGGCAGCAAAACTTCGAGGTGCTGAAGAACCAGTACTTCATCGCCCAGCGCCAGTACGAGATGCTCAACCTGCTCGATGGCCAGGTGCAGTTCCTCATCACCGAGTGCTCCCTGCCCCAAGTGCTCTACTACAACGAGCACTACCCCGAAAACATTTGCGACGTGGCCAAAACCCGCGCGCAAATCCTGGAGTGGTACCGGCAGCACAACAACATCAATGTGTTTGTGGAGCGCGGCGACAAAAAATACGTGCACACCGGCCGTTTCCAGGACGAAGACCAGGCCCGCGAGGTGGACCGGGGCCTGCGCGCCACGCTGGTCCGCGAGGGCTTGCACTACACGGCGCTCAAACCCGACGTCGAAGCCATCAACACCTTTGCCCAAACTCTGCTTGCCTGAGCATGCACTGCGGCGGTGCGCGCATGCCAGCGAGGCACCAAATGAATACGGGTTTTCACCTACGAATCCCGCTTTTGGGAGTAATGGAATTCATGCATCATTAGATCTTTGAATAGTACGCAGACCTTAGTACAAGCCTGATGTCCAGTGCTCTGGACTTGCGCTAACGTTCAATCCCGTGGAGATACATTCACGCTTTTTTAACCTGGAGTTCTTATGATGAAGATGAAAATCGTTGCTGCTGCTGCCCTGGCACTGTCTACCGGCATGGCCTTTGCCCAAAACGCGGTCGTTACCATCGCCCACGTCGGCCCCACCAGCGGTGCGATTGCCCACTTGGGTAAAGACAACGAAAACGGCGCCATCTTGGCCGTTGAAGAACTGAACGCTGCTGGCGTGACCATCGGCGGCAAGAAGGTCACCCTGAAGCTGATGACCGAAGACGACGCTGCTGACCCCAAGCAAGGCACTGCAGTCGCCCAAAAGCTGGCTGATGCCAAGGTTGTTGGCGTGGTCGGTCACCTGAACTCCGGCACCACCATTCCTGCTTCCAGCATTTACAGCGAAGCTGGCATCCCCCAAATCTCCCCCTCCGCTACCAACCCCAAGTACACACGCCAAGGCTTCAAGACTGCCTTCCGTTTGGTGGCTGACGACGCTCAACTGGGCGGCACACTGGGCAAGTACGCTGTGTCCACCCTCAAGGGCAAGGCCATCGCTGTGATCGACGACCGTACCGCTTACGGCCAAGGCGTGGCACAAGAGTTCACCAAGGCTGTGAAGGCCGCTGGCGGCAACGTGGTTGCTACTGAATTCACCACCGACAAGGCTACCGACTTCAACGCCATCCTGACCACCATCAAGGGCAAGAAAGCTGACGTCGTGTTCTTCGGCGGTATGGACGCTGTTGCCGGCCCCATGCTGCGCCAGATGAAGTCCCTGGGCATCAACGCCAAGTTCATGGGTGGCGACGGCATCTGCTCCACCGAACTGGTGAAGCTGGCTGGCGACGCAGTGGCTGACAACCAAGTCTTCTGCGCCGAAGCCGGTGGTATCGAAGCTGGCAGCCCCTTCGAAAAAGCACGTGCTGATTTCGACAAGAAGTTCAAGGCCAAGTTCAATGCTGACGTTCAAGTGTACGCACCCTACGTGTACGACGGCGTGAAGGTCATGGTTGCCGCCATGGTCAAGGCTGGTTCCTCTGACCCCGCCAAGTACCTGCCCGTGTTGGCAGCTACCAAAGACTTCAAGGGCGTGACAGGCAACATCTCCTTTGACAACAAGGGCGACATCCTGAACGGCGCACTGACCTTGAAGACCGTCAAGGGCGGCAAGCTGGAGAAAGTCTCCGTCATTCGCTAATCGCGATACGGTGCCGGGCAGCGCAAGCTGCCTGGACACACAAAAAAAGCGCACCGCTTGGTGCGCTTTTTTTATGCCCGCTTGGCCGTATCAGCCGCGTGGCTGCAAACCCACTGGCACATACCGCGCCAGCCGCGCGGCAATGGCGGATTCATGCCGCTGCCACCACACACCGAGGGCCACCACACCCAAGCCCAGCAACGTGAGCGCCAGCGGGAACAGCAGGCTGTCCTTGAACACCTCGTGTGACAAATGGCCCAGGTACAGCGCGACACCCAACGCGCCAAACACCGTGAACACGCGCCGCCCAATGGCCGCGCCCGCCATCACCAGCACCAGGTTGATCAAGGCATACACCAACTTGCCCAGCTCCGAATCCGACTCGCGCAGGCTCAGGCCACACCAGAACATCAGCGTGCCAAAAATGTAGAGCCAAAACGCAAAGTCCTGCCGCCACTCCGCGGTCTTGGACAAGCGGCTGCGCACATCCACCCACATCGCCATGGCCACCGTGCCGATGCCGAACACCAGTGACACATCGCGCATGAAAGCCCACTCCCAGCCATGGTCGTTGAGCAGCGCATTGGCCACATCCATGCTCATGTACCAAAGCGTCAGCGCCAGCGGCATCACCATGAAGGGCAAGCGGTAGCGCCACAGCATCACCACACCTGCGGCCAGCGTGGCAAATTCAAGCGTGATCCAGCGCCAGTCAATGCGCGTGTGGTAGCTCGAAAACGCCTCAGGCCCACCGGGCGGCCACAGCCCGGCCAGGCTCTGCGCGCTCCAGACTGCCAGCGGCACCAGAAACACCGCCAGCGTGGCCAGCAAGCCCGCAGGCACACGCAGCCCACGCGTCTTGAAATGGTCTGCCACCAGCAGACACGCCACCATGTAACCCAGCGCAATCGCCAACAGCGCCCCGGCCCCCAGCGACTCAAAGCCCAGCGTCATGAACAGGCTCATGGCCCCAATGGCCACCAGCCCGCCAAAGTAATACAACACATTCACAAACCCAAAGGCCGGCGCAGCATGCACCTGCACGTGCGGCTCGGTGTGTGCCGGGGCGCCATGGCTCCAGCGTTGCCACAGACTCTGGGCCTGCGCTTCGGTCACCACGCCATCACGCGCGGCCTCCTTCAAATCCTGCAAACGCAGCTCCACCACCAGATTGGCGGTGTCCGTAAAGTCTTTGATGTGCATGGTGCATACCTGCTGTGGTTTTGCCGCATATGTACCACAGGCAGGCTCCTAGAATCCGCCCATGCACACCCCCACGCCCGCCGCCCAGGCCGCAGACCTGCCCGCCATCCTGCAGCAGATCCATACCGAAGCCCAGGCCCTGTTTGGCCAAGGCCGGGTGGCCAGCTACATCCCGGCGCTGGCCGAAGTGCCGCCGCGCCAGTTCGGCATGGCCGTGGCGCTGGTGGATGGCAGCACCTACAGCGTGGGCGATGCACACACGCCCTTCTCGCTGCAAAGCATCACCAAACTCTTCACCTTTGTGCTGGCGCTCAAGACCGTGGGCGACGACCTGTGGACGCGCGTGGGCCGCGAGCCGTCTGGCGCCGCCTTCAACTCCATGGTGCAGCTGGAGACTGAAAAAGGCATTCCGCGCAACCCCTTCATCAACGCAGGGGCCCTGGTCATCACCGACATCTTGACCACCCGCTACGCCCACCTGGACTACGCGCTCCTGGGCGCCCTGCGCCGCCTGACCGATGACCCCGAGCTGAGCTGGAACGCGCGCATCGCCAAGTCCGAGCGCGACACTGCCCATCGCAACATGGCGCTGGCCTACTTCATGAAAAGCTATGGCAACTTCATGAACGACCCCGAGCTGGTGCTGGACAACTACTGCCGCCAATGCGCCACCGAAATGAACTGCGCCCAGCTCGCCCAGGCCACCATGTTTCTGGCCAACGGCGGGCGCGACCTGGGCCGCGATGGCCAGCCCGATGAACAGTTTCTGGCCGCCGACGATGCGCGCCGCGTCAACGCCCTCATGCTCACCTGCGGCGCCTACGACGCTGCGGGCGACTTTGCCTACCGCATCGGCCTGCCCGTCAAGACCGGGGTGGGCGGCGGCATTGTTGCAATTGCACCGGGCGTGGGTACTATTGCCGTGTGGGCCCCGGAGCTGGACGCCAAGGGCAACTCAGTGCTCGGCGCGTTCGCCCTGGAAAGGCTGGTGCAACTGACCGCCTGGAACCACACCCCATAACAAAAAATGCCAGGGAGCCACTGCAGACATTGGAAAGGGCGACATGCCCCTTTGGACCCACACATGGCGCGCCGCCTTGGCGTGTGTGCTGGCACTGGCCACCTGGCCCGTGCTGGCAGAGAAGCTTTCCGTTGTCTATTCCCGTGAGATCCCCGAAGCCGACAGCCGGCTGGACTACCCCGTGCGCCTGCTGGAACTGGCCCTGAAGAAATCCGGCACCGACTACGACATCCGCTCCTACGCCCGCCCCATGCCCCAAGGCGCCGCGCTCAGCCGCTTGGCCAGCGGTGCGGGCGTCAATGTGGTGTGGAGCATGACCTCCAAAGACCGCGAAGAGCAGCTGCTGCCCATCCGCGTGCCCATCGACAAAGGCTTGTTTGGCTACCGCATTGCGTTTGTGCGGGAGCAAAACAAGGGCGTCATTTCCAGCGTCAAAGGGCTGACAGACTTGCGCGCTTTCTCGGCCGGCCAGGGCCACGACTGGCCCGACACCGACATCCTGCAAGGCAACGGCCTGCGCGTCACCACCAGCACCGCTTACGAAGGCCTGTTTGCCATGCTGCAGGCAGGCCGGTTTGACTACTTTCCGCGCTCGATTCTGGAGATATGGGACGAAACCGCGCTGGCCAGCAAGCAGCAACTGGTGGTGGAAGACAAGGTGCTGCTTCACTACCCCGCCGCCATCTACTTTTTTGTGAACAAGAAAGATGTGGCCTTGGCCCAGGCCATTGAAAACGGCCTCTACAAAGCCATGGCCGATGGCAGCTTTGATGTGCTGTTTTACGAACGCTTTGGCGATGTCATCAAACGCGCCAACCTGCGCGGCCGCGTGGCCATTGCGCTGAACAACCCCCTGCTGCCCGCCGCCACGCCCCTGTCGCGCAAGGCGCTGTGGCTCGACGTCAACAACCTGCCCAAATAAACGCTCGGCTCAGGCCTCGGCCCAGACCAGGCGGTCCCGCCCCTGCCCCTTGGCCGCGTAAAGCGCGTAGTCGGCGCGGCGCATGTTGTGGGCCGCGTCCTGGCTGGGGTCCAACATGGTGAGCCCGGCCGAGCAGGTGTAGGCAAAGTCCGGCACCTCGGGCAGCGGACGGGCGCTGCGCACCTTCTCCAGCACCCGGCCCACCATCTGCTCCAGCGCAGCGTGGCTAATGTTGGGCACCAGCAGCATGAACTCCTCGCCCCCCAGGCGGCCAAAGCCATCCTCCCGGCGCAGCGTGGCCTCTACCAGCCGGGCAAAGTGCACCAGCACCACGTCGCCCGCGTGGTGGCCATAGGTGTCGTTCACCCGCTTGAAATGGTCCAGGTCCAGCATCACCAGGCCGCAGGGCTGCTGGCGCTCGCGCAGCTGGTCCAGGCGCTTGTCCAGCTGCTGCATCACATGCGCGCGGTTGCTGATGCCGGTGAGCGCATCCACCTGCGCCGCGCGCAGCGCCCCGTCGCGCGCCAGGCGCAGCGAGCGCTCCCCCACCCGCATGGACGAAATATCGAACGCCACACACAGCATCCAGCCCTGCTCGTCCACCGTCTCGGTCATGTAGATCCAGCGGCCATCGGTCAGGTCGGCCTCGAAGGTGCGAAACGGCAGCTTGCCCCGGCGCGAGCGGGTGGACGTGAGCCAGGCCTCAAAGTCATCCGTTTTGATGGCCGCGCCCACACCCGATGTGTGGCTGCAGCGCATCAGGTCGGTCCAGGTGGGCTCGGCCCCCGGGGCCACGTCAAACGCCGTGCGAAACGCCGGATTGGCATACCGCATGGTGTCCGTCGCATCAAACAGCGACACAAAGAGCGGCGACTGCTCGTAGAGCCGCGCCATCTGGAGCGCCTGAGCGTTGGACACAATGGGTGACGAGGCCATAAACAGCTGCTTGTTCAAATAGTGTGGAAACTGCTGTACCCCAGTGTACGGGCGGCCCTGCACAAAGCAAAGCGCCGTCTAAAATCCAGCGCATGAGCGCCAACACCCCCTCTTCCGCTGCTAACGCCGCCAACACCCCCGAATCCCCCAAAGCAGCCGCCGCACCGGCTGCTGAGTCCCAGAAAGTCAGCAACTTCCTGCGCCAGATCATCGAATCCGATCTGGAC
>JACCDH010721010.1_pt1 | contig 15639 bp, 15 predicted proteins | sample 7442481 | NCBI WGS metagenome assembly JACCDH01 (sample SAMN15323433, study PRJNA562643) | freshwater metagenome | isolation source: river surface water | place: USA:Blue River Watershed | collected 2017-08-15
CACTTCAGGCTCATCGCAGACTCAACCGATCTTCCGGTGATTCTCTATGACATTCCCGGTCGCACCGGAATTCCAATCGCTTACGAAACTATTCTGCGCGCGGCGAAGCACCCAAACATCGTTGCCATCAAAGACGCCAAGGGAGACCTCGCGCAAGCATCCCGCGTAATGAACGAAACCGAACTGCTCTATTTCTCAGGCGACGACAGCAACGTTTTACCGCACCTCGCAATTGGTGCAACCGGACTCATTGGCGTCACCGCAAACATCTCGCCAGCCGCCTACCGTGAGATGGTTGACGCGACCAATCGCAACGACTTTCACGCTGCTCAAAAAGTTCACAACTCGCTCGAGCCTCTTGTTCGAGCGGCTATGAACCACGTTCCTGGAACCGTGGCTTCGAAATACATCTTGCACGGCTTGGGCCTCATAAACAGCCCACGCGTTCGACTACCGCTCGTTGGCCCTGAAGAGTCAGAGGCTGCACGCATCGAGCAAGACATCGACAAGGTTGGCCCAATCACAGGCCTCAGTTTTGAGAACTTCCGCCCAGACCGCAATGCTGCTGCTGGTGGCGCGCTACCGAAAGTAGCCGGCACCACACGCTAAAGCGCGTCGAAAACACTAGGAGATTGAACCGATGGTTCTAACCCTTCCTGCTCCAGCCCCGCTAAGAAAAGACGTTCTTCGCATAGTTCCGCTCGGCGGAATCGGCGAGATCGGCCGCAACATGACCGTCTTTGAAATCAACGGCAAACTGCTTATCGTCGACTGTGGCGTGCTCTTTCCAGAAGAGACTCAACCGGGCATCGACGTAATTCTGCCCGACTTCGGTTACATCCGTGATCGCATGGATGACGTGCTCGCGATCGTTCTGACCCACGGACACGAAGACCACATTGGTGGCGTGCCATACCTACTCAGGCTGCGCGAAGACATTCCGATTATCGGTTCGGCACTGACGCTTGCCTTTGTCGAGGCCAAGCTCAAGGAGCATCGCATAACGCCAAACGTCATGGTTACCGCCGAGGGGCAGCAAAAAAAGTACGGCGACTTTAATCTCGAATTCATCGCGGTGAACCACTCGATTCCCGATGCGCTAGCGGTGGTCATCAAGACGGTTGCCGGCACCGTATTGCACACCGGTGACTTCAAGATGGATCAGCTTCCGCTCGATGGTCGCCTAACCGACCTTCGCGCTTTCGCTCGAGTAGGCGAGGAGGGTCTCGATCTGTTTATGAGCGACTCGACCAACGCCGACATCCCAGGTTTTACCCCGCTCGAAAAAGACATCGGGCCGGTTATCGAAAACGTGATAGCTCGTTCGAAGCGCAGAGTGATTGTGGCTTCTTTCTCAAGCCACGTGCACCGAGTGCAGCAGGTTATCGATGCGGCCATTGCAAACAATCGCAAGGTCGCGTTGGTCGGTCGAAGCATGGTTCGCAACATGCAGATCGCGCAGCAAATGGGTTACCTGAATGTTCCCGAGGGTGTTCTTATCGACTCGAAGCACGCGACGGATATTCCCGACAACCAACTGGTTTATATGTCGACCGGTTCGCAGGGAGAGCCGATGGCCGTTTTGGCTCGCATGGCTAATCTCGAACACGATATTGAAATCGGCGAAGGCGACACCGTCATTTTGGCGAGCTCACTGATTCCCGGTAACGAGAATGCGGTTTATCGAGTCATCGACGGTTTGACAAAGCTCGGAGCAAACGTTGTTCACAAGGGCAATGCCAAGGTGCACGTATCTGGTCACGCAGCCGCGGGTGAGCTTCTCTACTGCTACAACATCCTGAAGCCTAAGAACGTCATGCCCGTGCACGGCGAGTATCGGCATTTGATTGCCAACGGCAAGCTGGCCGAGCAAACCGGAATTCCCCACGAACGAGTGCTAATCACAGAAGACGGCTGGGTGGTCGATCTTGCCGACGGCATCGCCGAGGTGGTTGGCGCGGTTGAGTGCGGGCTGCTCTTCGTCGACGGCAAAACCGTTGGCAAAATCACCGAGGAAGACCTAAAGGATCGCCGCACTCTTGCAGAGGAGGGGTTCATCTCAATCTTCTGCACAATCGATGCGGCAACCGGTCGCATCAAGGTTGGCCCAGAGATCCGCGCCAGGGCATTCGCCGAAGAAGACCACGTGTTTGACGACGTCAAACCACAGATTTCGCTCGCGCTGGCCCAGGCTGCCGCCGAAGGCATCCGTGATAGCTACGCCATGCAGCAGGTGATTCGTCGAACCATCGGCACCTGGGTAAACAAGGCTCACAGGCGTCGGCCAATGATTATTCCGGTGGTTATTGTCGACTAGCCGCTCGGCGCATGGTCGGGCCCTTGTCGACTAGCGGGCCTGCCTCCCGCAGTTTGTCTAGGGTCGCTGTTAAAGTTTGAGGCATGGCCGCACGCAAACCCGCCCCGAAGATTTCGACTCGCCCGAGCGCGAGCCGCACCCGTCGGCCGGCAAGCGGTGGCAACCCGCAGAACCTAGCCACCAGAATTTACATGGTCTTGGCACATGCCGTCGGCGCGGCCGCTAGAGCGCTGAGCCCAGACCAGATTGCCAAAGAAGACCGAAGAGATGGCATTCCATTCTTTATGTTCTTGCTAGGCATAGCAGGAGCTGTCTTCAGCTGGTTTTTGATCAACGAAGGTTGGGCGCTTGGGCTGCACGTGGTCACCTTTGGCCTGCTGTTCGGCAAGCTGGCCCTGGCGCTGCCCGTGGTCATGGTGGTTTTTGCGATTTACCTAATGCGTCACCCTTCGACAACCAAAGACAACGGCCGAATCGGCATGGGCCTGTTTTTGCTGCTTGTTTCGATCAGCGGCTTCTTTCACCTTCTTGGCAGCCAGCCGGTTCCGAGCGATGGCGAATGGAAGCTTGCCTATAACGGTGGCCTGTTCGGTTGGCTAATCTCATGGCCATTCCTTAACACCATCACGGTATGGGGAGCGGTGCCGGTGATGGCGCTAATTGCCATCGGCTCGATACTTATCATGAGCAAGACCTCGCCAACCAGAGTTCCTGAACGTCTGCGCGAACTAAAGCACTATCTCTTCGGAGAATCTCGACAGAAGGCCGACCAAGAAGTCGAAGAAGACGAATTGCCTGAAGCCTTCGACGGCACAAAGGTGCCATGGTGGCGTCGCGGAAAAGACTCAGAGGGTGCATTCGAAAAAGCTGTTCTCACCGAAGGTGGCATAAGCGAAGAGGAAACTTCTCTAGAAGAGATTTTTGGCCAGCCAGAAGAAGTTGATGTTCCGTCGGTTGACACTGCTGCACAGGCAGACGACCCGAAGACCGAACCAATCGAATTGGTTTCAGATTCTGAAGCACCCGACACGCAGGTTGAAACCAAGCCAGAACCGGTGAAACCGGTTCGACTCAGGCCCTATGTTTTGCCTTCAAACGATCTGCTAACTCCGGGCACACCGCCGAAGGCGAAGACAGCTGCGAACGACGCAATCGTCGCTGCCATCGACAGCGTCTTCAAGGAGTTCGATGTTTCGGCCAAGGTCGTTGGATTCTCTCGCGGTCCTACCGTAACCCGCTACGAGGTAGAACTCGCCTCGGGCGTGAAGGTCGAGGCGGTAACCCGACTCACCAACAACATTTCCTATGCGGTTGCAAGCAACGAGGTTCGAATTCTGGCGCCGATTCCTGGCAAGTCGCTAATTGGAATAGAGATTCCAAACACCGACCGCGAGATTGTCTCGCTCGGTGATGTTCTGCGTTCACAGGTAGCCAAGCAGAGCTTGCACCCGCTAACCATCGGAGTCGGAAAAGACGTCGAAGGTGGCTTCGTGGTTGCCAACCTGGCCAAGATGCCGCACCTTCTGGTCGCCGGCGCAACCGGTGCCGGAAAATCTAGCTTCATCAACTCGATGATTACCTCGATTTTGATGCGGGCAAAGCCAGCCGAAGTTCGCATGATTTTGATTGACCCAAAGCGAGTCGAGCTAGCGGCCTATCAGGGTGTGCCGCACCTAATCACTCCGATCGTCACCGACGCTAAGAAGGCAGCCGAGATTCTTCAGTGGGTGGTCAGAGAAATGGATTCTCGCTACGACGACCTGGCCTCGTTTGGCTTCAAGCACATCGACGATTTCAACCGCGCAATTGTTGCCGGCGAAGTGAAGTTGCCCGAAGGCAGTGAACGAAAGCTTCAGCCTTACCCATACCTTCTCGTCGTGGTCGACGAGTTGGCCGACCTAATGATCGTTGCCCCGCGCGACGTTGAAGACTCGATTGTTCGCATTACGCAGTTGGCCCGTGCCTCGGGAATCCACTTGATTCTCGCAACCCAGCGACCCTCTGTCGACGTTGTAACCGGTTTGATCAAGGCAAACGTGCCTAGCCGCCTGGCGTTCTCGGTTTCATCAATCACCGACTCGAGAGTGATCCTTGACCAGACCGGTGCCGAGAAACTTGTCGGTCAGGGTGATGCTCTCTTCTCGCCGATGGGCACCAACAAACCAATCCGTGTTCAGGGTGCCTGGCTTGCCGAAAACGAGTTGCAGAGAGTTGTCGATCACGTCAAGGCGCAGATGAAGCCCGAGTATCGCGAAGACGTTAACGAGGTCAAGGCCTCGGCTGTAGTTGATGCCGACATCGGCGATGATCTTGAAGTTCTCTTGCAAGCTGCCGAGCTGATTATTAATTCGCAATTCGGTTCAACCTCGATGTTGCAGCGCAAGTTGCGCGTGGGCTTTGCGAAGGCCGGTCGGTTGATGGATCTGCTCGAGTCACGCAACATAGTTGGCCCAAGCGAAGGTTCAAAGGCGCGCGATGTCATGGTTCGCCCAGAAGATTTGGCGACTGTGCTCGCTCAGCTGCGCGGTGAGCGTGGTGCCAAGACGGCGCCTGCGGTTGCCGCGGCTGCTCGCGAAGTCGAGTCTGAGGCTCAGGGTTTTGAGGCGCTTGCTGCTGGCGACCCAGCCGATTACATTCCGCGTGCAAACGACGACGATGACGACGGCGATGAAGACGCCTGGCAGCTGACGGGTAGAAAATAGTGGCTGTCGGCCTGAACCTTCCAAACAGCATCACTCTCTTACGAATTCTGCTGGTTCCGGTCTTCATAACCCTGCTGTTTGTTTCTCCAGAAAAGAACACAATCGAGCGTTGGTTCGTGGTTGCCATTTTTGTTATTGCCATCTCAACCGACGGAATCGATGGTGCGATTGCCCGCAAGCGAAACCTGGTTACCAACCTCGGCAAGCTGCTAGATCCAATCGCTGATAAGGCGCTAATCGGTGGCGCATTGATTGCGCTATCTGTTCTCGGTGAACTCAGCTGGTTCATAACCGGTGCAATTTTGCTGCGCGAATTTGCAATTACGCTTTACCGCCTTGTGCTCGCAAAGCGCAGGGTTTTGGCTGCTTCACCTGGCGGAAAGTTCAAGACCGTGATGCAGGCAATTGCCATAGGCTTCTTGCTTTCGCCCCTCGACTACTACTTTCCTTGGCTGATTCCAGTTGAGATGGTGTTGATTTACTTTGCGTTGATTGTCACTATCGTCACGGCACTGCAGTACATCGATGCCGAGATGAAACTGCGCAAATGAGCGCCTCACTTTTCGAACAATTGCTTGTCGAATTAGAAGCGCACGGATTCAAGCTTGCGATTGCCGAATCGCTAACTGGTGGCTTGCTGAGTTCAAGTTTTGTTTCTATCGCTGGTGCGTCAAACGTTTTTCTCGGATCGGTAGTTGCATACCAAGACTCCGTGAAGCAAAATCTGCTTGACGTTTCACCTTCGATGCTTGAGCAAAGGGGAGCGGTTAGCTCAGAGGTGGCAATCGCCATGGCCGCGGGAGTAGCCTCGCTCTTCTCAAGGCAAACCGGCACACCTCTCGAGAAGATAGTCGCACTGGCCACAACCGGCATGGCCAGCCCCACCGCTGAAAATTCGCAGCCAGGCGGCGCAGAGGCAAAACCCGCGGGATTAGTCTTTGTGGCGGTGCAGTTGCCAGGTGGCTCGGCTCAGTGTCGGCAGTTGAACCTGTCGGGTAAGCGCAATGAGATTCGTGAGGCCGCCGCAGAGGCCGCCGCCAAACTGCTGCAGAGCGAACTACAAAAAATCGACTAGTCGGGACTATCCCAGCGGTCTTTTTTGTTCATAGTTGAGCGACAGTCAGGCAACTTTCAGCCACTTTGTCTAACTTTGTCGTAGGTACAGGGTAAGTTGATTCTCTAAGGAGGCCCAGATGGCACTAATTCGTCAAGAAATCGGCGATGTTTTGCGCGATTTCCGCACCCAGAAGGGTCAAACGCTGCGCCAGGTTGCTGCCAGGGCCAACGTTGCCCTCGGCTATTTGAGCGAGGTCGAGCGTGGTCAGAAAGAAGCATCTTCAGAGATTCTGGCTTCACTGGCTGACGCACTAGACACCCCTGTTTCAGTGATTTTGCGCGAGGTCAGCGATCGTCTGGCCATCCTTGAAGGCGTAACCGTGCCTGACCTGGTTCCTGACACCTTCGCCGAGAGCATCGAAGAGCACAAGTTCGCCAGTGTCGAGCTTGATGAGTTCGACGCCTTTCTTTTGGGCACCTCGAGCGGCAACACCGCTAGCCAATCGGCCAAATAACAGGCTCCAGCCAGCGTGAGGCTTAGCCAGTTTCAAGAGCTCATGAACGAAGAGTTCGGCGAAGCCTATGCCGCCGTTTTGCTAAAAGACCTGGTTCTTCAGCCCCTTGCTGACCGCACCGGCCAGAAGTGCCTAGATGACGGTGAAGATCCAAGAGACGTCTGGCAGGCCATCTGTGCCGCTTCGGGTGTTCCAAAAGAGCGTTGGCACGGCAAACCGGCTAAGAACAAAAAGACGAAATAGCGACACGCCAAACGAAATATTGTTCGAAAATCTGTTCGAATAGTGCTAATCTGCTAACAAGCGGTTGCTGATGGGTTTTTCTCAACAGAAACTGCGAAGACCGAGTAAATGTCCGATGTCACATCTAGTGTCAGTTGAAACAGAAGCAGTCAGAAAGAAGCTCAAATGCCATCACCATCAGATCGCGAAAAGGCCCTCGATACAGCGCTAGCCCAGATCGACCGCCAGTTCGGCAAAGGCTCCATCATGCGACTCGGTTCAGACGAGCGCGCTCCGGTTGAAGTTATCTCAACCGGTTCAATTGCACTTGACGTGGCTCTCGGAATAGGCGGTCTTCCAAAGGGCCGAATTGTTGAGATTTACGGTCCAGAGTCTTCGGGTAAGACCACGGTTGCGCTTCACGCAATTGCCAACGCACAGAAGAACGGCGGAACCGCCGCATTTATCGACGCCGAGCACGCGCTCGACCCGGTTTATGCGCAAGCGTTGGGCGTTAACATCGACGATCTTCTAGTTAGCCAGCCAGACACGGGTGAGCAAGCTCTCGAAATCGCAGACATGTTGATTCGCTCGGGTTCGATCGACGTAATTGTTATCGACTCGGTTGCTGCACTTGTACCTCGAGCAGAAATCGGAGGCGAAATGGGTGACGCTCACGTTGGTCTTCAGGCGCGACTCATGTCGCAGGCGCTACGCAAGCTAACCGGTGCACTCAGCACAACCGGCACCACAATGATCTTCATCAACCAGCTGCGCGAAAAGATTGGTGTCTTCTTCGGAAGCCCTGAGACAACCGCAGGCGGTAAGGCGCTGAAGTTCTATGCCTCGGTTCGTTTAGACATTCGTCGCATCGAAACATTGAAAGACGGCACAGAGGCAGTCGGAAACCGCACCCGCGTAAAGGTCGTCAAGAACAAGATGGCATCGCCGTTCAAGCAAGCCGAATTTGACATCATCTACGGAGTCGGAATCTCGCGCGAGGGCTCGTTGCTCGACTTTGGCGTTGATCAAGACATCGTAAAGAAGTCTGGCGCTTGGTATACCTACGAGGGCGAGCAGCTCGGCCAGGGCAAAGAGAATTCTCGCAACTACCTGCTAACCAACCCAGATGTTGCAAATGAAATCGAAAAGAAGATTAAGCAGAAGCTTGGCATCGGTGTTCCTAAGGCCGTAGCCGACCTCCCGGTCGAAGAGGCTGCGGTTGTTGCTGAGGTCACAGAGAAGCCTGCAAAGGCAGCCAGCGCAAGCTAACTCAAATGAACTCAAGTCGTCGGGGTGCTCCCGCCGGTTTCAAGAAGAGACAAACATCGAACTCTGAAACTGGCGAGGCACCCCGCAAGCTTTCTCCTGAGCGTCAAGAGCAACGTGCAAGAAACGTTCTGCTCTACCAACTTGCTCGAGGGGCTAAATCGGCGCACACTCTCAGGCAAATTCTTGAGAAGCGAGAGATTGACCCCGAGATCGCAGAGTCTGTAATCTCACGATTCATCGAGGTTGGCCTGATTGACGATGTGCTTTACGCCGAGACTGTCGTGAACTCCCGGCAGAAATTTAAGGGGCTTGCCAAGTCGGCGATCAAACGCGAACTCAGCCAAAAGGGTGTCGAAGCCGCAATCGTCGAACAGGTTACCGATGCAATTACCGTCGAAGATGAATTCGAAATGGCTCTTGAGCTAGCCAACAAGAGAATAGTGCGAATGGCCAACCTTGAGCACTCTGTTCGTCAACGAAGATTAAATAGCTACCTCGCGCGCAAGGGCTATTCGTCATCGATAGTCATCGCGGCCGTCAAACAAGCCGAGCAGGCCTTAAACAACGCCTCCTAGATTCACGGCGTCAAATCTTTTCAGGTCACAAGTTGACTTGCGGGGGTAAAATCTGATTGATGACTCAAACACTTACCCGAACCTACGAGGTACGAACATTTGGCTGCCAAATGAACGTGCACGATTCTGAGCGCCTTTCTGGGCTGCTCGAGTCGGCGGGTTACGTTGCGGGTGTCACCGGTGAGTCAGATGTGGTTGTTTTCAACACCTGCGCAGTTCGCGAGAATGCCGATAACAAGCTCTATGGCAATCTCGGCATTCTCTTTGAGAAAAAGCAGGAAAACCCCGATTTGCAGATTGCTGTTGGTGGCTGCCTCGCTCAGAAAGATCGAGACACCATCGTGGCCAAAGCGCCGTGGGTCGATGTGGTCTTCGGCACGCACAACATTTCTTCACTGCCGGCGCTGCTCGAGCGAGCCCGACACAATAACGAGGCGCAAATCGAAATCGTCGAAGCGCTCGAGACCTTTCCGAGCAGTCTTCCCGCTAAGCGCGATTCAACCTTTTCGGCCTGGGTGAGTATTTCTGTTGGTTGCAACAACACCTGCACATTTTGCATTGTGCCCGCGCTTCGCGGAAAAGAGCGCGATCGCAGCCCAGAAGACATCCTTGCTGAGATTCGTGCCCTGGTCGCCGAGGGAGTGGTCGAAGTCACTCTGCTTGGTCAGAACGTCAACACCTACGGGGTTGAGTTTGGCGACAAAGGTGCATTTGCGAAACTGCTTCGAGCTTGCGGCGACATAGAGGGTCTCGAGAGGGTTCGCTTCACCTCACCCCATCCGGCGGCATTTACCGATGACGTCATTGAGGCAATGGCCGAGACTCCAATCGTCATGCCCCAGCTGCACATGCCACTTCAATCAGGCAGCGACAAAGTTCTAAAAGACATGCGTCGCAGCTATAGAAGCGACAAATATCTGGGCATTCTCGATCGGGTTCGAATCGCCATGCCACACGCTTCTATTAGCACCGACATAATTGTGGGCTTTCCTGGCGAGACCGAAGAAGATTTTCAAGAGACAATTCGAGTAGTTGAGGCGGCTCGGTTTGCCGTCGCGTACACCTTCCAGTATTCAAAGCGACCTGGAACACCCGCCGCCGAACTGCCAGATCAGGTGCCAAAAGCGGTCGTTCAAGAGCGTTACGAGCGCTTGCTCGAGGTGGTAAACCGAATTGCTCTCGAAGAGAACCAAGCTCAAATTGGCCGAACAGTTGAGGTGCTGGTTGCCAACGACGGTCGCAAAGATGACCGCACCAACCGTATCTCGGGCAGGGCTCGAGACTTCAGGCTGGTTCACTTCGAAGTGCCAAAGGGCCACGAGTTGCCTAGGCCTGGTGACCTGGTGACCTGCACGATTACCGAGGCTGCGCCTTACCACTTGATTGCCGACCTACGCGAAGGTTCAGAGTTCACCGTGCGCAAGACCATTGCCGGTGACGCCTGGGATAGAGCCGAGGCGGCATCATGTTCCGTGCCTGAAGCCGGCACGAAAGATTCTGGCGCTAAGGTTGCGCTGACACTCTCGGCGAAACCTAAGCACGACAAGGTCTGATGATGTCGGCAATCAATTTGGTTGCGGTCGTCGGGCCAACCGGTTCGGGAAAATCTGAACTTGGCTTGCAACTCGCAGAGCAGATCATTGCGCGCGGTGGTCGAGCAGAAATCATCAACAGCGATTCGATGCAGTTCTACCGCGGCATGAACATCGGCACAGCCAAACTCTCAGAAGACGAGCGCCGCGGCATAAATCACCACATGATCGACGTGCTAGACATTCGTGACGAATCGACCGCAGCCGAATATCAGCAGCAGGTAAGACCGATTATCGAGAGGTTGCAGTCGCAGTCAATCACCCCGATTCTTGTCGGTGGTTCAATGCTTTACATCGCCGCCGCTCTAAACACCTTTGAGTTTCCAGAACGTGACGCCGAGTTGCGTCAGCAGCTTGAAGTCGAATTAGAGACACACGGCTCACATGCCATGCATCGACGCATAGCTGCGCTTGACCCAATTGCCGCTTCGAGAATCGACCCCGAGAATTCGCGCCGAGTTGTTCGCGCACTCGAGATACTTCTGCTCACCGGAGAGCCGTTCAGCGCAGCTTTGCCAGATGAAACCGAATCTTGGCAACCGGTGCTTGAAATCGGCCTCAACTCAGAGCGAGCGCATCTCGTCGATCGATTGGCGAAGCGAGTCGAAGATATGTGGAGACGGGGTCTCGTCGCCGAAGCCGAGTCGCTAATTGCGGCGGGTATCCGTGAAGGCAAAACCTCGTCTCGAGCCATTGGTTACGCGCAAGCGTTGGCTCAACTCGACGGGTTGATTTCTGAGCAAGAGGCAATTGCTCAAACAACCCAGCTGACCCAGCGCTACGCGCGCCGCCAGATGTCTTGGTTCAGGCGAGACGAGAGAATCAATTGGTTCGACTACCAGCAGCCAGATTTGATGGCGGCGGTTAGCCAATTGATAATCGAACGCGCCCCGCATCTGTTCGGCGAATAGGCTTGTGCCATGGGCAGGCTAATCGACTTCACCAAAGGGCATGGAACGGGCAACGACTTCGTGCTGGTGCTCGACCCAGAAGGCACGCTGCAACTTAGCCCCAAAGAGATTGCCCGAATCTGCGACCGCCACTTTGGCGTAGGTGCTGATGGCTTCATCCGTGTGGTTCAAACCAAGAACAGCCCCGAGGTCGCCCACCTGCTGAATGAAGCGCCCGAAGCGGTTTGGTTCATGGATTATCACAACGCCGACGGGTCTTCGGCCGAAATGTGTGGCAACGGTGCGCGCGTCTTTGCACGCTACCTCACCGAGAAGAACCTGGTGACCCTCGAAGACTCACAGACACTCTCGATCGCAACCCGCGCTGGCGTAAAAGATTTGCAGCGCAACATGGCTGGTTTTGCGGTTGACATGGGCAGATGGAAACTCGGCGCAGACGACACGTTGGTTCGCGCTGGTCACCTTGATGTTCCAAGACCCGGCCAGTTAATTGGCGTGGGCAACCCGCACGTCGTTGTGGCACTTGCCGACATAGACGAATTGAAAGCGCTAAACCTGCACGATGCACCGACGCTTGATCCGCAGCCAGAGGCCGGTGCGAATGTCGAATTTGTTGTGCCAGAAGAACCGATGGTAAAAAACGGAGTTGGCTACATTTCAATGCGTGTCTTTGAGCGCGGCGTAGGCGAGACGCTCTCTTGTGGAACCGGTATTTGTGCTGCGGCTCTGGCGACTCGACACTGGGCTGGGGCTGGCGCACCAAACACCTGGCAGGTCACGGTGCCAGGTGGAACTCTAGGCGTTCGAATGTTTGCAACAGAAGATGGCGAACACGTTGGGCTAAGCGGTGCCGCCGTGCTGAGCTTCGAAGGTCAAATCGACCTCGACACGCTTTGATTCGCCGGCAGCTAGCTCTAGACTCGCGCGCTGCGAATAATTCGAAAGCCCTTGGCGGTGTCGATGCGCTCGCTGGCGAGATGCTCAAAAGTTTCCTGCATCCACTTCAGAAGGGTGTCGGCCCCGAGATCTTTCGAGACAACCAGGTAGGCCTCGCACTCGGCATCTAATCGTGGCAGCCATTCCTTGAGCAGCGCGTGCAGGGCATCCTTGCCGATTCTGATTGGCGGGTTCGACCAGATTCCGCTGAAGAGCAAGTCTTGCGGCACTTCGCCTGGCAACACCGCACGGATGTTGTCTAGCCCGAGCTTCTTCGCGTTCATGCGAGTCAGTTCGAGTGACCTTTCGTTCACGTCAATTGCCCAGACTGTTGCCTCGGGGCAGGTCTTGGCCAGGGTCAGCGCAATTGGCCCCCAGCCGCAGCCGAGGTCGAGCAGGTTGCCGCCGTTAGGTGCTTCGCCAGAGTGGTCAAGCAAAATTGCTGTACCGGTATCCATGTGATCTGGGCTGAAAACAGAACCGGCGGTGAAGAGTTCAACCCGCTCACCGTCGATTGTGGTGATGATTGTTTTGGTTTTGAATTCACCGGCTGGCTGTTCAGAAAAATAGTGTTCGCCCGACATGAACCAAACACTATCCCAAACTATGGTTGAAGCAATGACTGAAAACACCAATTCAAAGTCGACCGACCGCGGTGCCGAGGTTATCGAAAGAATTCTGCGGCGCGGTGAACGAGCCGCCGCGCTAGGTGCCGACGATAGTCACGGTCACCAGAGTTTCGATGGCGATCAGCTCGACCTCGAAGAGCGAGCCGCTCTTCGTCGTGTCGCGGGTCTGTCGACAGAACGTCAAGACATTAGCGATGTCGAATACCGACAATTGCGTCTCGAAAAAGTCATTGTGATTGGACTATGGGGTCAGCAGACTCTTCAAGAGGCCGAGAATTCACTTCGCGAGCTTGCAGCCTTGGCCGAGACGGCCGGCGCTGAAGTTCTCGACGGACTCCTGCAGCGAAGAACGCATCCGGATATGGCAACTTATCTCGGCAAAGGTAAAGCGCAGGAGTTGAAACTTCTTGTGCAACAGGTTGGTGCAGACACTGTTATTGCAGACACCGAGCTAGCGCCGAGCCAGAGGCGTGAACTCGAGAATGTTATCGATGCGAAAGTCATCGATCGCACGGCGGTAATTCTCGACATCTTTGCCCAGCACGCCAAGAGTCGAGAGGGCAAGGCGCAGGTCGAACTCGCACAGCTTGAATATCTTTTGCCGAGACTTAGAGGTTGGGGTGAGTCAATGTCTCGCCAGGCCGGTGGTCAAGCTGCCGGTGGTGTGGGAATGGGTTCTAGGGGACCGGGTGAGACCAAGATCGAGCTCGATCGCCGGCGAATCAACACTCGCATGGCTAAGTTGCGCAAGCAGATTGCGGCGATGAAACCGGCTCGCGATACCAAGCGAGCGAGTCGAACAAAGAATGCCGTGCCGAGCGTGGCCATTGCCGGTTACACCAACGCTGGCAAGTCTTCGCTTTTGAACCGCCTCACCCAGGCTGGGGTGCTGGTTGAGAATGCTCTTTTTGCAACGCTAGACCCCACTGTGCGCAAGACCCAGACGCCCGACGGTCGCCCATTTACCTTCGCAGACACGGTGGGTTTCGTCAGAAACCTTCCGCATCAACTGGTCGAGGCATTTCGTTCGACGTTAGAAGAGATTGCTGCAAGTGACCTCGTGGTGCACATAGTCGATGCGTCGCATCCAGACCCAGCCGGGCAGATAGCAACTGTGCGCGATGTTATCGGCGAGGTCGGTGCACGCGACATCCGTGAATTGATTGTTTTCAACAAGATCGACTTGGTTGATGACACTCAGCGCATGGCGCTGCGAGGTCTCGAACCCGACTCGATTGCGGTTTCGACTAGAACAGGCGAGGGAATCGAAGAACTCGAGTTAGCAATCGCAAAGTTGTTGCCAGAACCAAACGTTTCGGTCTCGCTGTCAATTCCTTACAACCGCGGAGATCTAGTTTCGAGAATGCATCTCAATTCGAGAATCACCAAGCTGACTTACGAAGAAGATGGCACACACGTTGATGCCATGGTCTCGCCAGAGTTTGCCGCAGAGTTGCAGCCGTTTTCTAGATAACCGGTTTCGGTCTTAGACCTTGCGAAGAACGGTAACCACTTTGCCGAGAATCTCGCAGTTGTCTGCAGGAATCGGTTCGTAGTTTGAATTTCTTGGAAGCAACCAGGTGTGACCGTCACGCTGCTTGAAAATCTTGCAGGTGGCTTCGCCATCGATCATGGCTGCAACCATGTCTCCGTTTTCTGCGGTCTTTTGCTGACGGCAAACAATCAGGTCACCTTCGACAATCGAGGCGTCAATCATCGAGTCACCCTTGATTTCAAGCATGAATAGGTCACCCTTGCCGGTTAGAGCGCGCGGCACCGGAACGTATTCGCTGATGTTCTGCTCTGCCGTGATTGGCACACCGGCGGCAATTGAACCAACCAGCGGAACGTGAGCGGCGTCGCCGAACTGCACCGGGTTGTCGCTGTCTGCTCGTTCTAGGCCCTCAGGCTCGATTAGAACCTGGATGCCTCGGGCAAGCCCGTCTTTCAGATCTATGAAGCCGGCCTTTTCAAGCTGGCTGAGTTGGTGGCTGACGCTCGAAACGGCCTTCAGTTCGACATTCTCGGCAATTTCGCGCATCGACGGGGCATAGCCGCGTTCGTCTTTGAACCTGATGATGTAGTCAAGGATGCGGGCCTGCACGGCGCTCAGGTGCTCGGCTCTGCGGTTGTTTTCTGACATTTGATGCCCCTTTCACTGCCTGGCTTCGGCCCCAGACTGACGTGTCAGCGGGTGCCGATTTACTGCTCTTATCGAAACTTTATTCGAATTTTGTTGAATATCCAAACAAATTTTCGAAAGTGTCGCAAAAAGACTTGACAAGATGTCGGTGCTATATCGTATTCTTGTTCTAATTCGAACAGATGTTCGAAAAGAAAGGCATGATCATGGTTCTAGTAGACCCCCGCCGTTTCGCCCAGCGCATCGGCATCTTGGCCGTAGCTGGTTTTGCCATCTTTGGCTTCATCTTTGGCCAGGTCGCCAGCGCCAACGACGCCGCGGCCGAGCAGGTTTATTACTCGGTCTCCTCGGGCGACACCCTCTGGAAGATCGCCTCAGAGCAGGCGCCGAACCAAGACCCTCGCGATTTCATCGCCCAACTCGTCGAACTCAACAAACTCACTTCTGACAGTGTCACTCCTGGTCAGCGGTTGCTGCTGCCAAACAGTTAGTCCTCTGTTTGGTTCCGGTCGCGCGGAGAGTCGTCGTGGCGGGTTGGGTAACCTTTACCTGTGCCAGACCTCGATGATTCTCCGATTCGCGATGAGTCGAACGACGAGACTCCGATAGTCGCCATCCTCGATTACATAAGTGCGCAATCGAACGAGTTAGCCGAAGCTATTTCTGCAACCGGCGCAGATGTTTACGTGACGTCAAACTGGGCCATGTGCATTTCGGCAGACGGGCTCATTGTTCCAAATCACGATTCGGTTTTCGATGTCGCCCGTGA
>JACCDH011669263.1_pt1 | contig 15633 bp, 16 predicted proteins | sample 7442481 | NCBI WGS metagenome assembly JACCDH01 (sample SAMN15323433, study PRJNA562643) | freshwater metagenome | isolation source: river surface water | place: USA:Blue River Watershed | collected 2017-08-15
CTGCCACCAAGGTTTCTAAATTGCGTCGACCAATTTCTGGGTTGGCATATTTCGAACCAATGACTTCGCCTTGTTCGGTCAAACGAATTTGTCCACGCACGGTGCCAGGCGGTTGCGCCAGAATGGCTTGATAGCTTGGACCGCCACCACGCCCCACGGTGCCGCCACGGCCATGGAACATGCGCAAGGTGATGTCGTGCTGTTTGAACAATTCGTCAAACAAAGCCACCAAGGCAATTTCGGCACGGTACAGCTCCCAGTTGCTGGTGAAGATGCCACCGTCTTTGTTGCTGTCGGAGTAGCCCAGCATGATGTCTTGCTCACCACCACTGCGTTGCACCAAATGCGCCACACCCGGTACAGCATAAAACCCACCCATGATGTCAGCCGCACGGCGCAGATCATCTATGGTTTCAAACAAGGGCACCACCACCAAATCGCAGGTAGAGGTTTTGCTTTGCAGGGTGCCGCGCATCAAACCGGTTTCTTTTTGCAGCAACAACACTTCCAGCAAATCGCTGACGGTTTCGGTATGGCTGATGATGTAGTGGCGAATGGCATCAGCACCGAAGGTGTCACGCATGGTGCGCGCGGTTTCAAAAATACGCAACTCTTTGAGGCTCAACTCGGAGTACTGCGCACCCATGACACGCAAGGGTCGTGCGTCTTGCAGCAGTTGTGTCAGTAAGGTCACGCGTTGTGGTTCGGTGAGTTGGCTGTAGTGCGTGACAACACCTGCGGTGGCAAGCAATTCGGCAATCACTTTTTCGTGTTGGTCCGAGCTTTGGCGCAAATCGACGGTGGCCAAATGAAAGCCAAACACTTCTACTGCACGTATCAGCGGTGCCAAGCGTTGCGAGAGCAAGGCGCTGCCATGCTGAGTTTGCAATGAGGCAGCGATGGTGCGCAAGTCGCTGAGCAACTCAGCGGCTGAGTGGTAGGGGTTTTGTGGTGCCACCGCATGGCGTGCAGCGTCACCGCCTGTGAGGTCTTTGAGCGTGGCGGCCAGTCGGGCGTACATGCCGGTGAGCGCACGGCGATAGGGCTCGTCTTGGCGGTGGGCATTGGTGTCGGGTGAGCGTTCTGCCAAGGCCTGCATGTCTGGCGTGATGTCAATCAGCATGGCCGACATCGACAGTTCGCTGCCCAAGTAGTGCAGCTCGGTGAGGTAGTGACGCAAAGCCACATCGCATTGACGACGCAACGCATAGTGCAAGGTGTCGGCGTTGACGTTGGGGTTGCCGTCGCGGTCGCCGCCAATCCATTGGCCCATGCGTAAAAAGTTGTGCACATGCGCATCACCCAACTCGGCTTCTAGGTCGGCATAGAGTTTGGGAATTTCATGCAAGAAGGTGGCTTCGTAATAGCTCAATGCATTTTCAATTTCATCGGCCACGGTGAGTTTGGTAAAGCGCAGCAAACGTGTTTGCCACAGTTGCAACACACGGGCGCGGATTTGCCACTCGTTGGCAGCCAATTCACGTGAGGCCAAAGCGTCTGTTTTGTTGTGTGGCAAGGCGCGAGATTTGATGTCGTCGCGCTGCGACAGCAACTGTGCAATGCCACGCTCTGCATCCAAAATGCTTTTGCGCTGCACTTCGGTGGGGTGAGCGGTCAGCACGGGTGAGACATGGCTGTGCTTCAAAGTTTGCACAATGCTTTTCGGGGCAATGCCTGCGCTGCGCAAGCGCGTCAATGCCACCGACAGACTGCCCTCTTGCGTGTCACCCGCCCGTTCATGCACCGCACGGCGACGGATGTGATGGCGGTCTTCTGCCAAATTGGCCAGGTGACTGAAATAGGTGAAGGCGCGAATCACGCGCACGGTGGCTTCACCGCTCAAGCTGCTGAGCAATTTTTTCAAAGCCTTGTCAGCTTCTGCATCGGCGTCGCGGCGGAAGGCGACGGACAGCTTACGCACTTGCTCGACCAGTTCATACGCCTCTTTGCCTTCTTGCTCGCGAATCACATCGCCCAAAATGCGACCTAAAAAACGAATGTCTTCAACCAGGGGGCGTTCGTTGTCGCGTGCTTTCTGCGCTGCTTTCAAAGCAGTTTTGTGCGAAGCGGCAGAGGTGGGAGAGCGTGTGGGCATGCATCAGCCTTTGTGCGAAGCAGTTTGTGTTTTTTCAATGTCTTGCGCCATTTTCTTGCCCAGTTCAACGCCCCATTGGTCATACGCATGAATGCCCCAGATGGCGGCTTGGCAGAAAATTTTGTGTTCGTACAAGGCCATCAATGCGCCCATGCTGCGTGGTGTGAGTGCGTCAACCCAAATGGTCGAGCTGGGCACGTTGCCGGGGTAAGAGCGGTGTGGTGTGAGGCGTTGGACGTCTGCCTCATCCAATCCACTTTCGCGCAAAGCGTGTGCGGTTTCTTCAGGTGTGCGACCCACGGCCAAGGCTTGTGCTTGTGCTTGCATGTTGAGCAACACCACGCGGTGGTGTTCGGCAGCAAATGGCAAGGGGCTGCGTTCGGTGCGCAAGCCAATGAAGTCCATCGGCACCAAGTGTTGGCCTTGGTGAATCAATTGAAAGTAAGCGTGTTGTCCGTCAATGCCAAGACCACCCCACAGCACGGGTGATGTGGCGATTTGCACAGGGCTACCGTCGATGTGCGTGCGCTTGCCGTTCGATTCCATGTCCATTTGTTGCAAGAACGATGCGAACTTGCCCAAAGGTGACGCGTAGGGCGCAATGTTGTGGGTGGCTGCACCCAAAAAATTTCGGTTCCAAATGCCGAGTAATGCCATGAGCAAAGGCAAATTGTGTTCTTTGGGGGCACTCATGAAGTGTTCGTCCATCGCACGTGCGCCGAGCAACATGTCTTGAAATGCAAAGGCGCCGATCGAAATGGCGAGTGGCAAACCAATCGCAGACCACACCGAGTAACGACCGCCCACCCAATCCCAAAAACCAAACGTGTGCTCCGCGGTGAAGCCTTGCGCTTGCGAAATTTGTGGGTTGGCGGTGACCGCGATCAAATGCTGGTGCAGTTGTTTTTCAGGACAACCTGCATCGCGCAACCAACGCTTGGCAGAGGCTGCCAAGGTCATGGTTTCTTGGGTGGTGAAGGTTTTGCTTTGCACCACAAAGGCCGTGTGGGCGGGGTTGAGCGTGGCCAGCGTGGTGTACAAACTCCAAGCATCGACGTTGGAAACATAGTGCACGCGCACTTTGTTTTTGAAGCTCTCGCGTGTCAAGTGGCTCAGCGCTTCGGTGGTCATGCGGGGCCCGAGGTCGGAACCACCAATGCCGAGGTTGACCACATCGGTGATGGCCTCACCGGTGTATCCCTTCAATTGGCCTTCACGTACTTTTTCAGCAAACATGCACACACGCAACAACTCGTGGGCCACTTGTTTTGAAATCTCTGCACCCCAGGGTGGGTTGGGCACATGGCTGCCACGCAGGGCCACATGCAACACCGCACGTTGTTCGGTGGCGTTGATCGGCTCGCCACGGAACATGGCCTTGGCTTGGTCCATCACATGCGATTCATCGGCCAGCGCCAACAACTGTTGCAACACATCAGCGGTCACACGTTGACGCGAATAGTCGAGGGTGATGCCCGCGCCGCTGGCGTGAAGTTGCTCTGCACGCTGAGGGTCTTTCAACAAATCGCGCAAATGCGGTTGTGTGCTTTGCGAGAGAGTTTGCAGCGCTTGCCAAGCTTGGCGACGTTGGGGTGGGACGAAGGTGTGCATGGGGTGATTTTCGCCAAAATTAAAGTGATGCAACCGCCGCAGTTGCTTCGCGTGCCAAGCGGGTGATGTCTGACCACTGGCCTTTTTCAACCAGATCAACGGGTGTGAGCCAAGAGCCGCCCACCATCGCCACGTTGGGTTGTTTCAAAAACTCAGCCATGTTGCTGAGTGATACCCCCCCTGTTGGGCAAAACTGCATGTCTCCCAAAGGGCCGGCCATGGCTTTGAGCATGGCCAAGCCACCGGCTTGCGCTGCGGGAAAGAGTTTGACCAATGAGAATCCGTGGTCGCGTGCGGCCATGACTTCACCAGGGGTCATCACACCGGGCATGAAGGGCATTTGGCAATCGATGGCGGCTTGGACCAAGGCGTCGGTCATGCCGGGCGATAGGGCAAAACTTGCGCCTGCGTCTTTCACGCGAGCCATCTCTTGCGCACGTGTGACGGTACCTGCGCCTACATGCATGTTCGGCACATGTTTGGCCACTTGTTCAATGGCTGGCATACCTGCGGTGTGACGCAGGGTGATTTCCATCACATCAATGCCACCTTCTAACAACGCATGCGCCATAGGCACGGCTTGATCAGGATGGGTGATCACAATCACAGGCACCACGCGTGAGGTGAATGCAGGGCGGATGAATGTGGGATGGTTGGGTGTTGTCATGGTGTTGTTCGTGGATGTGTGTTGACAAACTTCAAAGATGCGCTAACAAAGGCGATGCACCTTCTTCGGCATGCATGGCATGTTGACGAAACAATGCAAACAAATCGCGTCCACACCCGCGTTGGTGTGCTGATAAATCGACCGTGGGGGCAATACGCTGCGCAAGTTCGTTGTCGCTGACTTCTAGAACCAATTCTTGCTTGTCGCAATCGAGTTGCACCATGTCGCCGTTTTGTATTTTGCCAATCATGCCACCGTCGACAGCCTCTGGGCTGACATGAATAGCGGCTGGCACTTTGCCTGACGCACCTGACATGCGGCCATCGGTCACCAAGGCCACCTTGAAGCCTTTGTCTTGCAACACACTCAAAATCGGCGTGAGCTTGTGCAGTTCAGGCATGCCGTTGGCTTGAGGTCCTTGGTTGCGCACCACCGCCACAAAATCGCGTTCCAACTGACCGTCTTGGTAGAGTTCTGCCAATTCTTTTTGATCGGTCACCACCACAGCAGGTGCACGCACCACGCGGTGCGCAGGTTTGACGGCTGACACTTTCACCACCGCACGACCGATGTTGCCTTTGAGCAAACGCAAACCACCGTCTTGGCTAAAGGGGTTGTTGGCAGGGCGTAGTACCTGCTCATCTGCTGACACCGTTGGGGCAGGGCGCCAGTCAAGTTGGCCTTGGTTCAACCAAGGTTCTACCAAGTAACGATGTAAGCCGTGCCCCATGATGGTGTGCACATCGTTGTGCAACAGGCCCACACCAAGAAGTTGAGACATCAAATAACCCATGCCACCTGCAGCGTGAAAATGATTCACATCGGCACTGCCGTTGGGGTACACGCGTGCCAGCAAAGGCACCACGGCTGATAAATCTGAAAAATCATCCCAGTTAATCACCCAACCTGCGGCGCGTGCCATGGCCACCAAATGCATGGTGTGGTTGGTTGATCCTCCGGTTGCCAGCAAACCAACCATGCCATTCACAATCACTTTGGCATCGATCTGATGACCCATGCCGCCTGAGTTGCTTTTGTCTTGCGACAAAACCACAGCACGTTGCACCGCCGCATGGGTCAAGGCCTCGCGCAAAGGCGTGTTGGGATTGACAAATGAGGATCCGGGCAAATGCAAACCCATGATCTCCATCAGCATTTGGTTGGAGTTGGCGGTGCCATAAAACGTGCAAGTGCCCGCGCCGTGGTAAGCCTGTTGTTCAGCGTCTAACAAAACTTCACGGCTGACCAGGCCTTGTGCGTATTGCTGACGCACTTTTGATTTTTCATCGTTTGACAAGCCCGATGTCATCGGGCCGGCAGGCACAAACACCGCAGGCAAATGGCCAAATTGCAAGGCGCCCATGAACAAGCCGGGTACGATTTTGTCGCACACACCCAAAAACAAAGCGGCGTCAAACACGTTGTGCGACAAACCCAATGCGGTAGCCATCGCAATCACATCGCGTGAGAACAATGACAGCTCCATGCCGTCCTCGCCTTGTGTCACGCCATCGCACATCGCGGGCACACCGCCCGCTATTTGCGCTGTGGCACCCGCGGCACGCGCAGCAGCACGAATCACTTCTGGATAACGTTCGTAGGGTTGATGGGCCGACAGCATGTCGTTGTGGGCCGTGATCACGCCTAAATTGGGCTGACGCTCTTGGCGCAACACCAACTTGTCATGGGCTGGCATGGCAGCGTATGCATGGGCCACGTTGGCGCAGCTCATGCCGCCTCGGTAGGGGCCAGGTTTTTTGGCGTTGGCCAAGACCTGCAGATAGGCTTGACGTTTGTCTTGACTACGTGCTTCGATGCGCGCCGTGACAGCAGCCAAGGTTGGGTTCAAAGGTGAGGCGATTGTCATGTGGCGATCCAAAGGGCCACAGGGGCCATTGTTTGATGCAACACATGAGAGACAGGTAATTGGCTTTGCACATGTGTCCAAGCCTGTTGCAATGTTGCGCGTTTGTCATCGCCACTGATTGGCAAGATGATGTGACGCGCGGTGAGTAAATGAGCCAATGTTTGAGTCACGCGAGCGTAGGGGGCATTCGCAGGGGGGTGCGCCAGTGTGATGCCCACACATGTCTGCTTGTTGTGAAGATCAAGGGCTTCCATCAAATTGGGTGCATCTGGAAACAATGAAGCGGTATGACCATCCGCACCCATGCCCAACACGAGCACATCGGCAGGGGTGACTGTTTGCAATTGTTGGCTGGCCCATGCGGCTTGTTGTGACGCATCAGCCATATCAATGTCTTCTGTGACCATCGGTACAAATGTCGCCGCTTGTGCAGGGCCTTGCAACAAATGTGTTTTGACCAAGTGTGCATTGCTGTCTGGGTGCGTGTTGGGAACGCAGCGTTCGTCCACCAAGGTGATGGTTACTTTCGACCAGTCGATGGTGTGCACACGCAGCGCTTCGAACATGGCGACAGGCGATTTGCCGCCCGACACACTCAGCACCGCTTTACCGCGGCTTTGAATGGCGGTGTGTAAACGCTGCGTAATGTCATCTGCTATCAGGGTATGTAACTCGCTAATGTGGACCACATGCACCGTTACATTGCCACGACTGACAGGTGCCCAATGAGTTGAGTGTGCGCTGCTAGTTTGTGCTTGAGTGTTCATCAAGCCTCCTCAAACCATGTGAGGTTTTCACGTGCCATCAGCGCAGAAGAAGCCGCTGGCCCCCAGCTGCCCGCTGAATATTCGCGAGGTTTGTCGGCAAGTTCTTTCCAACCATTCAAGATGGGCTCCACCCACATCCAAGCGGCCTCTAATTCGTCGCGGCGCATGAAGTGCGTCAGACGGCCTTTGATGACATCCATCAGCAAGCGCTCGTAGGCTTCTGCACGGCGTTTGTCAGACGACTGTTGCAAATCGAGACCCAGCTTCACAGGGCTCAGGCTCATGCCCGAGCCGGGTTCTTTCACCATCATCTGCAGTTGAATCGACTCTTCGGGTTGCAAGCTGATGATCAATCGGTTGGGTGCATGCTGTGGCGTGACACCAAATATGGAAAATGGTTGATCTGAAAATTCGATGATGATTTCAGACTGACGTTTTTGCATGCGCTTGCCGGTGCGCAAAAAGAAAGGCACATTGGCCCAACGTGCGTTGTTGATGTGGGCACGCAAAGCCACAAAGGTTTCAGTGCGGCTGTCGGCGGGCACGTTGTCTTCTTCTTTGTAGCCCTTGACTGCCACACCTTCAGACGCACCTGCTGTGTATTGACCGCGCACTGTGTCACGCTTGATGTCACTCAAGTCCATTTTGCGTAAGGAGCGTAGTACCTTGAGTTTTTCATCGCGCACATCGTCGGCGTCTAGCGAAATCGGTGGCTCCATGGCCACGATGCACAGCAATTGCAGCAAATGGTTTTGCACCATGTCGCGCATCGCGCCTGCGCCATCGTAAAAACCAGCGCGACTGCCCACGCCCACGCTTTCGGCCACCGTGATTTGCACGCTCTTGATGTAAGGTGCACGCCACAGAGGCTCGAAAATGGCATTGCCAAAACGCAGCACCATCAGGTTTTGCACGGTTTCTTTGCCCAAATAATGGTCAATGCGATACACCTGCTGTTCAGCGAAATACTTGGCCACTTCGTTATTGATGTACTGTGCAGACGCCAAATCGGTACCCAAAGGTTTTTCTAACACCACGCGGGCTTGTGCATCGACCAAACCTGCGGCTGACAAATGGGCGCAAATTTGTGTGAACAAACTTGGTGCAGTGGCCAAATAGAAAACGCGCAGGGCAGATGCACCGCAGGCATCTTTGAGTTTGCTGTAATCGGCAGCTTTTGTGACATCAATGGCGACATATACCAAACGCGCCAGAAACTGTTGCCAGTCAGTTGGGTTGAAGGCGCTCTTGTCAATGAAACCGGGGGTGCGCTGGTCGATGAAGTCGATGTAGGCCTCGCGCGTCCAAGGCTGTCGCCCCACAACCACGATGCGCGCTTGTGCGGACAATTTGTCATGCAAATGGGCCATGTACAAAGCGGGCAGCAGCTTGCGAAACGACAAGTCGCCTGCGCCACCAAAAATGACAATGTCTAAAGCGTCGGTTGATAGAGGTGTGGTCATGAATAGCGTTTGTTCAAAAGGTTGTGCTTCATATTGCGAAGCAGGGGCTGTAGTTGTGTGCTGCCAACGTTGAGCGCTACTGTGGTGGCCAGCACATCAATGACCATCAAATGCAGCAAACGCGACACCATGGGGCTGAACCGCTCATAGCTCTCAGGATGATCGGCTGCCAAATGAATGTGGCCGGCACTCGCCAATGGCGAGCCCGACGCGGTGATCACCACGGTGGTGGCGCCATTCTTTTTGGCGATCTCGCAAGCGTCTAGCAAATCACGTGTGCGGCCTGAGTTTGAAATCACCACCAAGCAATCACCAGGCCCCATGAGCGACGCACTCATGATTTGCAAATGCCCATCGCTGTACGACACCGTATGAAAACCCATGCGGAAAAATTTGTGTTGACCGTCTTGCGCCACGACACCTGAATTGCCCACGCCAAAAAACTCCAGGCGTTTGCCCTTTTTGTGGGTGGCAACAATGGCCTGAGCCGCTTTTTCAACCATCACCGACGACGCATCGTTGCGGTATTTCAAAAAAGCGGCCACCGTGTTGTCGATCACTTTCACCAGCACGTTGCTGGCGTCGTCGTTGGGCCCTACGTTGCGGTGAATGAAGGGCACACCTTCGCTCAGGCTGCCCACCAACTTGCGTTTGAAATCGCTCAGGCCTTCGTAACCCATGCTGCGACAAAAGCGCACCACCGTGGGCTTGCTCACCTCGGCGCGTTGCGCCAATTCGGCCACGGGCAAGTTGGCAAAGTTGCGCGGGTCGCTCAGCAACAGTTGTGCAACTCGCTGTTCGGCGGGTGCCAAGGTGTGCAGGGAAGCTTGGATGCGGTCCAGCATGGCAGGTAACTCAGTTTCTTTTTAAGAAATAAATTTACGAAAAATAAATAAAATTCATTGTAACTAAGTTACATAAAAGCGCAACCCTAGGCAAGTTTGGCGGCCAAACACCAAGCCGTCACATAAATTCATTACCATTGAAGGTTGTTTGTGTAGGAGCGAAGTTCACCATGTTGAACCAGATCAAAAAAAGCACGCTGACCCTCCGTCTGCTGGTTGGGTTGATGGTCGGTTGTCAGTCCTTGGCGGTTCACGCCAACGAGGACAACCCTTACGGTTTGTCGGCGCTGTGGGCGCAAGGCGATGTAGTGGCCAAAAGCACCTTGCTCATCTTGGTGTTGATGAGCATGGGCTCTTGGTATGTCATCTTCAACAAGTTTTTAGAACAAGCCAAAGTGGCGCGTTTTGCGCAAGCGGCACAAGACACGTTTTGGAGCGCAGGCAATGTGCGCCAGGGCGCTGACACCTTGGCCGCTGACAGCCCGTTTCGCTTCATCGCCGAAAAGGGTTTGGAAGGTGCGAGCAAACACACCGGTATGTTGGGTGCGGTGGACTACAACACCTGGCTCACCATGAGCTTGCAACGCGCCATACAAAACGTGCAAAACCGCATGCAAGATGGTTTGGCTTTGCTCGCTACTGTGGGTTCTACTGCGCCATTCGTCGGTTTGTTTGGCACGGTTTGGGGCATCTACAACGCCTTGGTCAAAATTGGCATGTCAGGTCAGGCCAGCATCGACAAAGTGGCTGGCCCTGTGGGCGAGTCGCTCATCATGACCGCCATTGGTTTGGCGGTGGCTGTGCCAGCGGTGCTCGGTTACAACTGGCTGGTGCGTCGCAACAAAGTGGCGATGGAAGACGTGAACGCCTTTGGTTCTGATCTGCACGCGGTGCTGTTGGCCAATCACAAAACTTCTTAAAGCAGGAACGCACGACATGGCCATGCACCTTGGCAGCGAAGCGGATGACGAGATCATCAGCACCATCAACACCACACCGTTGGTGGATGTGATGCTGGTGTTGCTCATCATTTTCTTGATCACCATTCCTGTGGTGACCACATCTGTCAAAGTCGATTTGCCCAAAGAAAACAACGCGGTGCGCGAAACCAAACCCGACAACCTGATCATTTCGGTGGATGCCAACGGCAAAGTGTTTTTGTTTGACACACCCATGAAAAACGCCACCGATTTACAAGCGCGCTTGAAAACCTTTGCAGCCAAAGAGCCGCAGCCCGAAGTGCAAATTCGAGGCGATGCCCGCAGCAGCTTCGAAGCGGTGGGGCGTGTGCTGTATTCGGTGCAACAAGCCGGTTTGCAACATGTGGGGTTCATCACCGAACCCGAAACCAACGCACCCTAGGAAGACACATGGGCATGCACCTTGGCAACCAACACACTCCTAGCAATGAACCAGAGGTGATGATGGACATCAACACCACGCCGTTGATCGACGTGATGTTGGTGTTGCTGATCATGCTCATCATCACCATTCCGGCGCAACTTCACAGCGTGAATTTGGATTTACCGGTGGCGGCACCACCCACCAAAAAAATCGAACCGGTGGTCATCAAAATAGAAATCGATGCCAACAACGTGATTGCATGGAACGGCAAAGCCTTGGATTCTCGTGAAGATTTGCAAACCAAGTTGCAAGAGGCCAGCCAGCGTGAGCCTCAGCCTGAATTGCATGTGCGTTCACATGCCAAAGCCAAATACGAAACCACCATGGCCGTGATGGCCAATGCGCAGCGCTTGGGTTTGAAAAAACTCGGCATTGTGGGCGCCGAGCAATTCGCTTATTGAAATTGGCTGGTAGAGATGGGCTGTTTAAAGTAAAGCCGCATTTGGGTCTCAGCCCAACAACGCATTGGCAAATTCACGCGCGTTGAAGGTTTCTAAATCTTCCACCGCTTCGCCCACGCCAATGAAATAAACCGGCACCACGCTGCCGTGCGTGGCCTTGCATTGTTCGCCCCACAACGCAATCGCGGCCAGCACGCCGCCTTTGGCGGTGCCGTCGAGTTTGGTCACCACCAAACCGGTGAGCGACAAGGCCTCGTCAAAGGCTTTGACTTGTGCCAAGGCGTTTTGACCCGTGTTGCCATCGATCACCAACAACACTTCGTGGGGTGCGGTTGCATCGGCTTTGGTCACCACGCGTTTGATTTTTTTCAACTCTTCCATCAAATGCAACTGCGTGGGCAAGCGCCCTGCGGTATCGACCAACACCACATCTTTGCCGCGCGCTTTACCAGCAGACACGGCATCAAAGCTCACCGAAGCGGGGTCGCCGCCTTCTTGGCTCACGATGTCAACCGAGGTGCGCGTGGCCCACACGCCCAGCTGTTCTTTGGCGGCAGCGCGAAACGTGTCGGCTGCTGCGAGCAGCACCGAAGCACCGCTGTCGCTCAAGTGGCGGGTGAGTTTGCCAATCGAGGTGGTTTTGCCGGCACCGTTCACGCCTGCCACCATGATGACGGTGGGTTGGTGCAAGCCCAAGGTCAATGGTTTTTCTAAGGGCTGCAACAAATCGGTCAAACTCTCTGCCAACAAAGCTTTCACAGCTTGTGGGTCGGTGGCATCCGTGGCCTTCACGCGGCGCTTGACGTCATCCAGCACATATTGCGTGGCATGCACACCTGCATCGGCCATCAGCAGGGCGGCTTCGAGCTCTTCATACAAAGCGTCGTCAATGCGCGCGCCCACAAACACGCTGCTGATGTTTTGACCGGTGCGTTTGAGGCCTTGCCCCAAACGTGCCAACCAGCCCTGACGGTCTCTCTGGCCGGCAGGCTGGGGTTTGTCTTGCGTGGCCGCTTCGGGGTTGTGCGCGACGTTTGCTGCAGCACTAGCCGTGGGCTCAGACGTATTTTTTTTCTTGAAAAAACTGAACATGTTGTAGGTTTCTAGAATAAAGCCATTCTATGAAATCCAACCCCACCTCTTCATCCCGTGCCAAAGCACTCAAAGCAGAGAAAGCCCCCACGCCGCACAAACTGCACAAAGGTGCGGGCGAGGTGCGCATCATCGGGGGGCAATGGCGACGCACCAAATTGCCCGTGGCCTTAAAGCCAGGCCTGCGTCCCACGCCAGACCGCGTGCGTGAAACCTTGTTCAACTGGTTGGGGCAATCATTGGTGGGCTGGCGTTGTGCCGATGTGTTTGCCGGCACGGGCGCTTTGGGTCTAGAGGCCGCCTCGCGCGGCGCCACCCAAGTGCAGTTGTGCGAGCAAGACAGCGCCCTGGCTACCCAATTGCAAACGCACATCACCCGTTTGCAGGCCAGCCAAGCCACGGTTTTCAAAGGCGACGGTTTGGCGTGGCTCAAGCAACAAACCACCGCCAGCTTTGATTTGGTTTTTTTAGACCCGCCGTTTGACAGCGCTTTGTTTGAGCCCGCCCTGATGGCGGCAGCCAAAGTGGTGGCCGCTGACGGTTGGGTGTATTTGGAAGCGCCGCATGCTTGGTCAGACGACGCTTTGAAGGCCTTTGGCTTGCAAATGCATCGCCACCTCAAAGCGGGTGCGGTACATGCGCATTTGTTACAGCCTGTGTCGACGTCGATTGCATAATCTCGTCACACACATGCCAGATACTCAGAGACAGCAGGAGAGCTTATGTCCAAACCCGTGATCGCGATTTATCCCGGCACCTTCGACCCCATCAGTTTGGGGCACGAAGACATTTTGATTCGCGCCACCCATCTGTTTGACAAAGTCATTTTGGCGGTGGCCACCGCACACCACAAAAAAACCTTGTTCACCTTAGACGAACGCATGGACATGGCACGCGAGGCCATGGCGGCGTACCCACAAATCGAGGTGGCACCATTCTCTGGTTTGGCACGCGACTTTGTGCGCCAACACAATGCCACAGTGATGGTGCGTGGTGTGCGTGCGGTGACCGACTTTGACTACGAATTTCAACTCGCTGGCATGAACCGTCAACTCATGCCCGATGTGGAAACCGTGTTTTTGACACCCAACCCACAATATCAATTTATCTCCAGCACCTTTGTGCGCGAAATTTGTTTGCTGGGCGGCGAGGGCGATGGCCGCAATTTGGTGTCAGCTGGTGTGTATCAACGCATGATGGCCAAAAAAGCAGCGGCTGTAAAAACATGACCGACTTTTTGTTGATTCGACACGGCGAAACCGATTGGAACCGCGAACTGCGCTTCCAAGGCCACATCGACGTGCCGCTCAACGACATCGGTTTGTTGCAAGCCCAGCGTTTGCAGCAACGTGTGATGCAATGGTTGCCCCAATGGCAACAAGACCAACGTGTGCCCACGCGCATCATCACCAGCGATTTACAACGCGCCCAACAAACGGCGCAACCGGTGGCGCAAACCTTGGGGCTCGATGCCATGGTGACTTCTGGTTTGCGCGAGCAATGCTATGGTTGTTTTGAAGGCCTCAAAGCGGTGGAAATCAAACAGCAGTATCCCAACGAGTGGCAGCAATGGCTGCGCTTTGACCCCACCTATGCGGTGCCCGATGCTGAGAGCTTGCAAGATTTCTACAACCGCGTGGTCACCACCTTGCGCGAATTGGCACACACCTATCAGGGTGAACATTTGGTGGTGGTGACACATGGTGGTGTGCTCGATATGATTTGGCGTCATGCCAACGCACAAAGCTTGCATGGCCCGCGTGCGTGCGACATTCCCAACGCAGGCCTGAACCAAGTGCGATGGCATGCAGACGCTTTGCATATTCAGCAATGGGCCGATACCGAGCACTTGGCAGGTATGCCGCCGCAACCGGTGTATCGCACGACTGAGCTTAAAAACATTTAACCCGAGGATTCGCTTTCATGGCCTTGATGATCACAGACGAATGCATCAACTGCGATGTGTGTGAGCCCGAGTGCCCCAATGAAGCTATTTTTTTGGGGCCAGAAATTTACCAAATCAACCCCGACAAGTGCACCGAATGCGTGGGCCATTTCGATGAACCGCAATGCGTGCAGGTGTGCCCGGTGGCTTGTATTCCCGTTAATCCCGAGCGAGTGGAAGGTCGCGACGCTTTGATGGCGAAGTTTCGATTGCTTCAAGGCTTTTGATTCTCGGCCTTGCCCTTGGCGGTGAAGTAGGGGCTGGCGGGTAAGCCTCTTTTGCGTTTCTTGTGATCACCTAAACGCTCGTTGTGCGGGTTTTCTTTTTCAACAACACTTTTGGCAGCGTGACTTGTAGCTTGACGTATCGTGTTTGGCGGCGGTGCCGCTGCATGTGCTTCACGCTGTCTTGCTTTTTCTAAGCGGTTCGCTTCGCTTTGCATCTGTTGCGACAAGCCATTTGAGGCTTTGGGTGCGTGTGCTGGTTCACCCTGCAAAGTCACCGAGGTGGCCATGCCTACTTCACACATGGCGTCGCTGCTGTAACTGTTGCCACATCGGTAAACACTTTGTGCGTGTGCTTGCCCAATGCCGATGACACTTTCCGCATCTCGCACATCTGCCCCCCAACCATTGACCAACACCCAACAACACGCCGCAACCATGCGACACGTATCAGAGATTCTCCTTCGGGCTAGGGTGGCTGTTGTCATCGTTGGTTTGAGCAGGTGTGGTGGCCGCTAATTTGTCGGGGCGTGGTGGCTTAGGGCGCGGCGGTTTGGCCGTGTGAATCATTTGCGTGGCTTTGGTGATGTCGCCAGACAGCAAATGGGGCAAAGCCAACGAGGTGCGTGTGATGCAGTCTTCAATGGCGGTGCGTTGATCGGGCGCTGGTTTTTTCAGCACCCAGTTGGCCACTTCCGACTTCACGCCGGGGTGGCCAATGCCAATGCGCAAACGCCAGTATTGGTCTGTGCCCAATTGCGCATGAATGTCTCTGAGGCCATTGTGGCCGGCGTGTCCCCCGCCGAGTTTGAGTTTGGCTTCACCTGGGGGAAGGTCTAACTCATCGTGCACCACCAAAATCTCATTGGCCGGAATTTTGAAAAAACGTGCCAGTGCTGCCACCGACTTGCCCGACACATTCATGAACGTCTGTGGCTCTAACAACCAAACGTTTTGCCCATTCACCGAGGTGCGTGCCACCAAACCGTGATACGCACGGTCGGGTTGCAGATGCACTTTCAAATCGCGTGCAATCGTGTCGATCCACCAAAACCCCGCGTTGTGGCGGGTGGCTTCGTATTCGGCGCCTGGGTTGCCCAAGCCAACAAGCAGTTTGATCATGTGTGGATTATTCCAAGTTCTGCGTGGTCAACAAAAAGGCCCACCGAAGTGGGCCTCGAGGTTGAATAACCAAAGCGAAAGAGGTTTACTTCTTCGCGGGTGCGGCTTCTTCAGCAGGCTTGGCTTCTTC
>JACCDH011126938.1_pt1 | contig 15632 bp, 14 predicted proteins | sample 7442481 | NCBI WGS metagenome assembly JACCDH01 (sample SAMN15323433, study PRJNA562643) | freshwater metagenome | isolation source: river surface water | place: USA:Blue River Watershed | collected 2017-08-15
CGCTGGCCGACGCAGTACTGGCCGATCCGGCGCGGCAGGGGCTGGTCGAGGCGATCGACATCGCCGGCCCCGGCTTCATCAACCTGCGCGTCGCGCTGGCCGCGAAGCAGGATGTGGTGCGCCGCATCTTTGCCGATGCGCAGTGCTACGGCCTCGACAGCGCGGGCGCGGGCAGCAAGGTGCTGGTCGAATTCGTGTCGGCCAACCCGACCGGCCCGCTGCACGTCGGCCACGGCCGCCAGGGCGCACTCGGCGACGCGATCTGCGCGCTGCTCGAGGCGCAGGGCCATGAAGTGCTGCGCGAGTTCTATTACAACGACGCCGGCGTGCAGATCGCGACGCTGGCATCGTCGGTGCAGGCGCGCGCGAAGGGCAGCAAGCCGGGCGACGCCGACTGGCCCGAGTCCGCGTACAACGGCGACTACATCGCCGACATCGCCGCCGATTTCCTCGCGAAGAAGACCGTGTCCGCCGCCGACGGCGAGCCGGTGACGGGCAGCGGCGACATCAACGACATCGAGTCGATCCGCCGTTTCGCCGTCGCCTACCTGCGCCACGAGCAGGATCTCGACCTGCAGGCTTTCGGCGTGCGCTTCGACAACTACTACCTCGAATCCTCGCTGTACACCGAGGGCAAGGTCGTGGCCGCGGTCGACGCGCTGAACAAGGCAGGCAAGACCTTCGAGCAGGATGGCGCGCTGTGGCTCAGGAGCACCGACTACGGCGACGACAAGGACCGCGTGATGAAGAAGTCCGACGGGTCCTACACCTACTTCGTGCCCGACGTCGCGTACCACATCACCAAGTGGCAGCGCGGCTACCGGAAGGTGATCAACATCCAGGGCAGCGACCACCACGGCACCATCGCGCGCGTGCGCGCCGGACTGCAGGCGGTCGGCGTCGGCATACCGCAAGGCTATCCGGACTACGTGCTGCACAAGATGGTCACCGTGATGAAGAACGGCGAGGAGGTGAAGATCTCCAAGCGCGCCGGCTCCTACGTGACCTTGCGTGACCTGATCGAATGGTCGGCCGGCGACGCCACCGATGCCAACGGCGAGCGCGACCTCACGCGCGGCCGCGACGCGGTGCGTTTCTTCCTCATCTCGCGCAAGGCCGATACCGAATTCGTGTTCGACGTCGACCTGGCGCTTGCGCAGTCCGACGAAAACCCGGTCTACTACGTGCAGTACGCCCATGCGCGCATCTGCTCGGTGCTGTCGCAGTGGGGCGGCGACGAGGCGTCGCTGAAGGACGCCGACCTGTCGCCGCTGACCTCGCCGCGCGAGGCGGCGCTGCTGGCCAAGCTGGCCGAGTATCCGGAGATGCTCAAAAAGGCGGCGGACGAACTCGGCCCGCACCAGGTGGCGTTCTACCTGCGCGAACTCGCCGGCGAACTGCACAGCTACTACAATGCAGAACGGGTGCTGGTCGACGACGAATCATTGAAGCGCGCGCGCCTCGCGCTGCTGCTCGCGACGCGCCAGGTTGTTAGAAACGGACTGGAACTGATCGGCGTATCGACCCCGGCAAGAATGTGACCATGGCAGCACAGCATCGCCTTTCGCGTCGCCAGCATGGCGGCACCGTTACCGGCCTGATCGTTGGCCTCATCATCGGCTTGCTGATTGCGGTCGGCGTCGCGATGACGATCATGAAGACGCCGCTTCCCTTCGTCGACAAGATCGGCAAGCAATCGCAGCCGGCCGGCGAGCTCGGCGACCCGAACAAGACCCTGCCGGGCGGCGCGCGCGAGCGTCGCGAGTCGCTGAACGACACCGAAGGTCCCGCCGAGGCGCCGGCAGCGCCGGCGGCGGAGCCGAAGAAGCCCGCTCCGCCGGTTGTCGCACCGCCCGCCGCAACCCAGGCCACGCCGCCGGCGGGCGCCAGCGCGCCGGCCGCATCACCGAATGTTACTGCGCCGGCAGGCGGCGACGGCTTCACCTATTATTTGCAGGCCGGTGCGTTCCGCGAGCTGCAGGATGCGGAATCGACCAAGGCGAGGCTGGCGCTGATGGGCGTGGCAGCGACCATCGCCGAGCGCAAGTCCGAGCTCGGCACGCTGTACCGCGTGCGCGTCGGACCGTTCAACGAGGTCGAGGCGATGAACCGCGCGCGCGTGCGCCTTTCTGACAATGGTGTCGACGCGGCCGTCGTGCGCGTCCCGAAATAATTTTTAAAAGAGGATATCCATGCGACTACTGCAACGCCTGTTCCTGATCGCCAGCCTTGGCTTTGTCGCGCTGTCGGCCGCCGCCGCGCCGAACGCGCCTTCCGAGGGTGTCGAATACCTGCGAGTGACGCCGCAGCCGACCGACAGCGGCAAGAAGGTCGAAGTGATGGAATTCTTCTGGTACAACTGCCCGCACTGCCACGCGTTCGAGCCTTACCTGGCCGACTGGGCGAAGAAGCATGCGGACAAGATCGTGTTGAAGCGCGTGCCGGTCGGCTTCCGCGAATCTTTCGCCCCGCAGCAGAAGCTGTACTACACGCTGGAGGCGATGAACCGCCTCGACCTGCACCGCTTGGTGTTCGATGCGATCCACCAGCAGCGCATGAAGCTCAACACCGAGGCCGAGATCATGGCCTTCATCGGCAAGCAGGATATCGACCAGAAGAAATTCAGCGAGACGTTCAATTCATTCACCGTGCAGAGCAAGGTCTCGCGCGTGCGCCAGCTGCAGGAAGTTTTCCGCATCGATGGCGTGCCGACCGTCGTCGTTGACGGCCAGTACATCACCTCGCCGTCCATCGTCGGCCAGAGCATGCGCAACGCGCCGGAAGACGTGCTCAACAATGCGACGCTGCAGGTGATGGACGCGCTGGTCGCGAAGAAGAAATAAGCGCCGGGCCGATGCGGCGCGTCTTCATCACCGGCGCGTCCAGCGGCCTTGGCCGGGCGCTGGCGCTGGAATACGCGCGGCGCGGCGCGCGCCTCGGCCTCGTGGCGCGCCGCGAGGACAAGCTGCGCGAGCTGTTGCGCGAGCTGCCGGATCCCTCGCTTCACCTTTCCTATGCGGTCGACGTCAACGACCATAGGGCGCTGCGCGAGGCGGCGCAGGATTTCATCCGGCAGGCAGGCGGCGTCGATGTCGTCATCGCGAACGCCGGCATTTCGTACGGCACGTTGACCGAACGCAGCGAAGACCTCGCTGTCTTTGAAAAGATCATCCAGACCAACCTGATCGCCACCGTCGCCAGCTTCGCGCCTTTCATCGACGCGATGAAGGCGCAGGCGGCGCAAGGCGAGCGCGACCTGCGGCTGGTCGGCATCGCCAGCGTCGCCGGCATGCGCGGACTGCCCGGCGCCGGCGCGTACAGCGCATCGAAGGCGGCCGTGATCAGTTATTGCGAATCGCTGCGCGTGGAGCTGCGCGGACAGGGCATACGCGTGGTGACGATCGCGCCGGGCTACATCGACACGCCGATGACGCAGGTGAATAACTACCCGATGCCCTTCCTGATGCCCGCGCAGCGATTTGCGCGCAAGGCGGTGAAGGTGATCGAGCGCGGCCGCAGCTATGCGGTGATACCGTGGCCGATGCGCATCGTGTCGTGGGTGCTGAAGCTGCTGCCGAACCACTTGTTCGACTTCGCGTTTGCGCGCGCGGGGCGCAAGCCCTCGTTCAGCGAGCTAAACCGCACGCGCTGAACGGCATTTGGCTCAACGCTTTTTGCAGACCCTCACCAGCGCGCGCAGCATCTCGTGAGCAATCGTCCGGTGATGTTCGTCGAGCTGCTGCAGCAGCTCGATCATCTTCATGTCTATCGACGAAGGCGCCACGCCCGCGCCTTTGCGGACGTCGGCGTTGCCGAAGCGCAGCCAGTCTGCCGGCACGTCGAGCCAGCTGGCCAGCGCGCGAAGCTTGTCTTGCGTGGGGATCGATTCACCCTGCAGCCACTTGCGGGCTGCATGCACTGTGACGGGGTTGCCGCCGAACCGCAGATTGAACTCGCGCGCCAGATGTGTCGGGCTGTTCGGCGAGTATTCCGCGTTGCGCAGCGCCTGTTGCAGCCTTTCGCTGAATTCCAGGCGTTCTTTGGATGAATTCATGACTGACGACTATTCCATGCCACGATGTAATAGTCAGTCTTAACTCCAGCGATTGTCTGTCAAATTTACAAAAATTAATAAATTCAAAACAAGGACATGGCGGATCGATAAAGATTTGAGCCTCGGCGCGGAGCGAGGTTCATTGTTTGCGCATGAAGCGAATCACGCCGTCATCGCCTGCGCTGCGGCGCAGTTCGCCCGCATGCCACAGCCGGTGCAGGTGCGCGAGCGCCTCGCCGAGCGCGAAGGTCATCTGGTGCATGTCGAGCTCGCGCCTGAACATCAGGGGCACGATATCGGCTGCCGACTGCGGCGTCGCGCAGGCGTCGCGCACTTCATCGAGCCGCTCTGCGTGATGTTTCTGCAATTGCGCGACGCGCCGGTGCATGCCGCGAAACGGCTTCCCGTGCGACGGCAGCACCAGCGTGTCGGTGGGCAGTGGCAGGAATTTCTGCAGCGATTCGAGGAACTGGCCGACTGCGTCCGCTTCCGGTTCGATCGCGAACACCGAGGTATTCGTCGATATCCGTGGCAGCAGCATGTCGCCCGACACCAGCACGCCGAGCGCTTCGCAGTGCAGCGCAGCATGTTCCGGCGAGTGTCCGGTGCCGGAGATCACGCGCCATTCATGCGCACCGATGCGCACAAGTTGGCCCTCGGCGAGCCGGATGAATTGCGCGGGCACCTGCGGCACCAGCGACGGGTAATACTGCTTGCGCCCTTCCAGTTGCGCGAGCCGGGCCGGGTCGGTCAGGCCATGTTGCCGGAAGTGCGAGATCATGGACGGGCCATCGGCGCCCGGCAGCGCGGCCGACATGATCCGCGCGAACGCATATTCGCCGGCCGTCATCCACAGCGCCACCTTCCAGCGCTCGCACAGCCAGGCTGCCAGCCCCACATGGTCCGGATGGCAGTGCGTGACGATCACGCGCGTGACCGGTCTGCCCTCGAGCGCATGGGCGAATATCTGCTCCCAGGCGGCGCGCGTGGCGTCGTTGGCGATCCCGCAATCGATCACGGCCCAGCCGTCGCCATCGTCGACCAGCCACAGGTTCACGTGGTTCAGCGCGAAGGGCAGTCCCATGCGCACCCAGCGCACGCCGGGCGCGACCTCGAGCGCTTCGCCGCTGGCGGGCAGCGCATCGGCGAACGGATAGACAAGTTCGGATTCGAGCGGATTCATCGTTGCGGTCGGCGTTCGTGCGGGGGGCAAGGCCAGGGTTTGCAAAGCCGGGCCGCCCGCCTACAATAGCCGGCAATTGACGTTTACGTAAACGTTCATTCTACCGGCGATCAAGCCGACCGCGCTGAACCCGACATCATGGCGACCTACACCATCACCGAGCTGGCCCGCGAATTTGACATCACGCCGCGGGCGATCCGTTTCTACGAAGACCAGGGGCTGATCAGCCCCAAGCGCGAAGGCGCGGGCGGCCGCGTCCGCGTGTACGGCGCGCGCGACCGCACCCGGCTCAAGCTCACGCTGCGCGGCAAGCGCCTCGGCCTCACGCTGTCGGAGATCAAGGACCTGGTCGACATGTACGAGTCGCCGAAGGATTCGAGCGCGCAGCTCAAGCGCTTTCTGGCCGTGCTGGAACGCCACCGCGAGGCGCTCGAACAGCAGCGCGAGGACATCGAGGTCACGCTGGCCGAAATCGCAATGCACGAGAAGCAGTGCCACCAGATGCTCGAGAATGGCTTGCCAAGGCGCAAGGCGGCAGCCCGCCGCGCGGCCTGACGCGGAACATACGCAAGAGGAGACAGCATGACCGACCTGCCCGGACTCACGTTTGATCACGGCGAAGACATCGCGGCGCTGCGCGACGCCGTTCGCCAGTTTGCCGACGCGGAGATTGCGCCGCGCGCGGCCGAGATCGACCGCAGCGACCAGTTCCCGATGGACCTGTGGCGCAAGATGGGCGAACTCGGCCTGCTCGGCATCACTGCCGATGAGCAGTACGGCGGCAGCGCGCTCGGCTATCTCGCGCACATCGTCGCGATGGAAGAGATCTCGCGCGCGTCGGCCTCGGTCGGCCTGTCGTACGGCGCGCATTCGAACCTGTGCGTGAACCAGATACGCCGCAACGGCAGCGAGGCGCAGAAAGCGAAGTACCTGCCGAAGCTGATCTCCGGCGAGCACGTGGGCGCGCTGGCGATGTCGGAGCCGAACGCCGGTTCCGACGTGGTCAACATGCGCCTGCGCGCCGATTTCAGGGGCGACCGCTGGGTGCTCAACGGCAGCAAGATGTGGATCACCAACGGCCCGGATGCCGACGTGCTGGTGGTGTATGCGAAGAACGATATCGAAGCCGGCCCGCGCGGCATCACCGCCTTCCTGATCGAAAAGGGCTTCAAGGGCTTTTCGGTCGCGCAGAAGCTCGACAAGCTCGGCATGCGCGGCTCGCACACCGGCGAGCTGGTGTTCCAGGATTGCGAGGTGCCGGCCGACAACGTGCTCGGCGGGCTCGGCCGTGGCGTGAACGTGCTGATGTCCGGCCTCGACTACGAGCGCGCGGTGCTGTCCGGCGGGCCGCTGGGCATCATGCAGGCCTGCATGGACGTGGTCGTGCCCTACGTGCACGAGCGCAAGCAGTTCGGCCAGCCGATCGGCGAGTTCCAGCTCATGCAGGGCAAGCTGGCCGACATGTATTCGACCATGATGGCGTGCAAGGCTTATGTGTATGCGGTCGGGCAGGCCTGCGACCGCGCGAAGGGGCCGGAACAGGTGCGCGCGCTGCGCAAGGACGCCGCCGGCGCGATCCTGTACTCGGCCGAGAAGGCGACCTGGATGGCCGGCGAGGCGATACAGGCGCTCGGCGGCAATGGTTACATCAACGACTATCCGACCGGCCGCCTGTGGCGCGACGCGAAGCTGTATGAAATCGGCGCCGGCACCAGCGAGATCCGGCGCATGCTGATCGGCCGCGAACTGTTCAATGAGACTGCCTGACCGAAACCGCCTGAAAGGAACGACCCGCAATGCAGCATTTCCCCAAGCTCCTGTCGTCGCAGATCGCGTTCGACATTGCGCGCGTGATCATCGAAGGCTTCGACAAGCACTACCGGCTGTTCCGGCAGGCCAGCCAGGCCGCGCGGCGGCATTTCGAGCGCATGACGTGGAAAGAGGCGCAGGCCGAGGCGCGCGAGCGCATCGCGTTCTACGACCGCCGCGTGCAGGAGTGCGTGCAGGCGCTCGAGGACGAGTACGACGAACAAGAACTGACCGACGCGGTCTGGCGCGAGGTGAAGCTGCACTACATCGGCATGCTGACCGGGCACCGGCAGCCGGAACTGGCCGAGACCTTCTTCAACTCGGTCTGCTGCAACATCCTGCACCGCACCTACTTCAACAACGACTTCATCTTCGTCTGGCCGACCATCTCGACCGAATACATCGAGCCGCGCGACGGCGTTCCCGTGTACCGCGTGTATTACCCGGGCAAGGACGGCATGCGCAATGCGCTGCGCCGTATGGTCACCAATTTCCAGTTCGAGACCGAGTTCGCCGACCTCGAGCGCGACCTCGCGCTGGTCGAGGCGCGGCTGCGCGTGCTGCCCGGCAGCGAGCATCCGGAGGCGAATTTCCAGATACAGGTGCTGTCGTCGCCATTCCTGCGCAACAAGGGTGCCTACCTGGTCGGCAAGCTCATCAACGGCAACCAGAGCCACGGCTTCGTGATCCCGGTGCTGCACAATCGCAGCGGCGCGCTGTTCCTCGATGCGCTGCTGACCGACCCGAGCCAGATCGTGCTGCTGTTCTCTTTCACGCGCGCCTACTTCATGGTCGACATGGAGGTGCCGTCGGCTTACGTGAAATTCCTGCGCACGATACTGCCGAACAAGCCGCGCAGCGAGATCTACACCATCCTTGGCCTGCAGAAGCAGGGCAAGGCCGGCTTTTACCGCGACTTCCTGCACCACCTCGCGCACTCGTCGGACAACTTCGCGATCGCGCCGGGCATCCGCGGCCTCGTGATGGTGGTGTTCGCGCTGCCATCTTTTCCGTATGTGTTCAAGGTGATCAAGGACCACTTCCCGGCGCCGAAGGAAACCACCCGCGAGCTGGTGAAGGAGAAGTACCTGCTGGTCAAATACCACGACCGCGTCGGTCGCATGGCCGACACGCTCGAGTACTCGAACGTCGCCTTCCCGCGCGCGCGCTTTCCCGACGAGCTGCTGGCAGAGCTGAAGGCAGTCGCGCCGTCGCTGATCGAGGAAGACCGCGACCAGGTGATCGTGAAGCACCTGTACATCGAGCGCCGCATGACGCCGCTGAACATCTGGCTGACGGAAGCGGAAGCGGAGGGCGACGAGGCCAAGCTCGAACACGGCGTGCGCGAGTACGGCAATGCGATCAAGGACCTGGTCGCGGCGAACATCTTCCCCGGCGACATGCTGTACAAGAACTTCGGCGTCACGCGGCAGGGACGCGTCGTGTTCTATGACTACGACGAGATCGAATACATCACGGACTGCAATTTCCGCGACATACCGGCGCCGCGCAACGAAGAAGACGAGATGGCCAGCGAGCCCTGGTACCACGTTGCGAAGAACGACGTGTTCCCCGAGCAGTTCGGCGTCTTCCTGCTCGGGAATACCAAGGTGCGCGAGTATTTCATGAAGCATCACGCCGACCTGCTGACCGCGGAATACTGGCGGCAGCGCAAGGCGCGCATCCTCGAGGGGCAGGTCGAGGACGTGTTCCCGTATCCGCAGGAAATCCGTTTCATCCATCAGCAGGGCGCGAATGCGCCGGCCGTGAAGGCGGCCTGACCAACAGCACAGGAGACAGCGATGCAGGATCCCATCGTCATCGTCGGCGCGGCACGCACGCCGATGGGCGCTTTTCAGGGCGACTTCGCGTCGCTCGCCGCGTCCGACCTCGGCGCGGTCGCGATCCGCGCGGCGCTCGCACGCGCAGGCGTGCAGCCGGATGCAGTCGATGAAGTCATCTTCGGCAACTGCCTGATGGCCGGGCAGGGACAGGCGCCGGCGCGGCAGGCAGCGATCAAGGCAGGCGTGCCGGTGTCGGCTGGCGCGGTCACGCTGTCAAAGATGTGTGGCTCGGCGATGCAGGCGACGATCTATGGCGTCGATTCGCTGCTCGCGGGCACGAACGCTGTGGTGGTGGCCGGCGGCATGGAGTCGATGACCAACGCGCCTTACCTGATACCGAAGGCGCGCGGCGGCTATCGCATCGGCCACGGGATGATCTACGACCACATGATGCTCGATGGCCTCGAAGACGCGTACGAGCGCGGCCGCTCGATGGGCACCTATGCGGAGGAGTGCGCGGCAAGCTACCAGTTCACGCGCGACGCGCAGGATGCGTATGCGATCGCCTCGGTGCGGCGTGCGCAGGCAGCGGCGGCCGATGGCTCGTTCGATTGGGAGATCGCGCCGGTGACCGTAGCCGGCAAGGGCGGCGAGGTCGTGATCGCGATGGATGAAGGACCGCTGAAGGCGAAGCCGGAAAAGATACCGGCGCTGAAGCCGGCGTTCGCGAAGGACGGCACGATCACCGCCGCGTCGTCGTCGTCCATCAATGACGGCGCGGCCGCGCTGGTGCTGATGCGCGAATCGACCGCGAAACAACTCGGCGCGACGCCAATCGCGAGAATCGTCGCGCATGCGCGCCATTCGCAGGCGCCGAACCTGTTCACCACCGCGCCGGTCGGCGCAATACAAAAGCTGTACGACAAGACCGGCTGGACCACACCGGAAGTCGACCTGTTCGAGGTGAACGAAGCGTTCGCCGCGGTCGCGATGGCCGCGATGCGAGACCACGGCATACCGCACGAAAAGATCAACGTGCACGGTGGCGCGTGCGCGCTCGGGCATCCGATCGGCGCGTCCGGCGCGCGCATCATGGTCACGCTGCTCGGCGCGCTGAAGAAGACCGGTAGCCGTCGCGGCGTGGCGTCGCTGTGCATAGGCGGCGGCGAGGCTACCGCCATCGCGCTGGAGATGCTCTGATGGCGCGTACTGCACTGGTGATAGGCGCATCGCGCGGCATAGGGCGCGAATTCGTGCGGCAGTTGCTCGCGGACGGCTGGAAAGTGTTCGCCACCGCGCGCGACGGCGAGTCGCTGTCCATGCTTGAGGGCGAAGGCGCCCACGCGATGAAGATCGACGTGACGAAGCCCGAGTCGCTGGCCGAGCTGCCGTGGCGTCTCGATGGCGAGAAGATCGACCTCGCGCTGTACGTGGCCGGCGTGCTGCCGAGCTGGGAGGGCGCGGCCGAAGCGCCGACCACGGCCGCGTTCGATGCGACGATGCAGGCGAACGTGCTGGGCGCGATGCAGGCTCTGCCGCTGCTTGCACCTTTCGTTGCCGCTGCGAAGGGTCGCTTCGTGTTCCTGAGCAGCGTAATGGGCAGCATTGCAGCCGCGACGGGCAGCACCGCGTGGCTCTACCGCGCATCGAAGGCCGCGCTGAACATGGCCGTGCATTCGGCACGGCACGACTACCCGGATGTCACGCTGGCCGTGATGCATCCCGGCTGGGTGCAGACCGACATGGGCGGCCCCGGGGCGACGGTCGCGGTGCAGGACAGCGTGGCCGGCATGCTGAAGGTGATCGCAACGCTGGAGCCGTCGGATTCCGGGTCGTTCCAGAGTTTTGATGGACGGAAGTTGGCGTGGTAGCGGGTATGCGACCCTGGACCCCGGCGCGTATCGGGATGACGAATGACCATCTTGCGGCTCCGAAAACCTCATCCCGGCGCAGGCCGGGATCCAGTGACTTTCAACCGAACCTAATGTACTGAATGATCCTGCCCGACCAGCACCAGATGATCCGCGAAGCGCTGCGCGACTTCTCGCAGCAGCAGCTCGCTTCGCACGCCGCCGCATGGGACCGCGAGCGCCGCTTCCCGCGCGAAGCGTTGAAGCAGCTCGCGCAGCTCGGCGCGTTCGGCGTCGCGGTGCCGGAAGAACTCGGCGGCGCCGGCCTCGACTATCTCGCGCTGGCGATCGTGATCGAGGAAATCGCGGCCGGCGATGGCGGCACCTCGACCATCATCTCGGTCAACAATTGCCCGGTGTGCAGCATAGGCATGGCCTATGCGAACGACGCGCAGAAAGAACAATGGCTCAAGCCGCTGGCTGCCGGCCGCATGCTCGGTGCGTTTGCGCTGACCGAGCCGCAGGCGGGCAGCGACGCGTCTGCGCTGCGCACCACCGCGCGGCGCGACGGCGACCATTACGTGCTCAACGGCGTCAAGCAATTCATCACCAGCGGCAAGAACGCCGATGTCTGCATCGTGATGGCCGTCACCGACAAGGGCGCAGGCAAGCGCGGCATCAGCGCTTTCTGGGTGCCGACCGACACGCCGGGCTATATCGTCGCGCGCATCGAGGACAAGCTCGGCCAGCACTCGTCCGACACCGCCCAGATCGTGTTCGAAGACTGCCGGATACCGGCGGCGAACCTGATTGGCGATGAGGGCATGGGCTACAAGATCGCGCTGTCCGGCCTCGAGGGCGGTCGCATTGGCATCGCGTCACAGGCGATCGGCATGGCGCGCGCGGCCTTCGACGCGGCGCTCGCATACGCGAAAGACCGGCAGAGCTTCGAGAAGCCCTTGTTCGAGCATCAGGCGGTGCAGTTCAGGCTGGCCGACATGGCGACGCAGATCGAGGCGGCGCGCCAGCTGGTCTGGCACGCGGCCGCGATGAAGGATGCAGGACAGCCCTGCCTGAAAGAGGCGGCGATGGCGAAACTGTTCGCCACCGAGATGGCAGAGAAGGTGTGCAGCGACGCGATACAGATCCACGGCGGCTACGGCTATCTCGCGGACTTCCCGGTCGAGCGCATTTATCGCGACGTGCGCGTGTGCCAGATCTACGAAGGCACCAGCGACATCCAGAAAATCTTGATTGGGCGGGCGCTGGCTTGAATCGGGTTACGGTGGGTTTCGCCTTCGGCTCTACCCACCCTATGCATTTATCGCGGTTATAGGGTGGGTAGAGCCGAAGGCGAAACCCGCCAAAGCACAATGACATGAAAAAAATAGACGCTAACTGCCCCTGCGGCGGCCCACTGTTCCAGCGCTGCTGCGGCCCTTTCCTTGCCGGCGTGGCCGTCGCTGACACGCCGGAGAAGCTGATGCGCTCCCGCTATACCGCTTACGTGACCGGCAGCGAGGATTACCTGAAGGCGACCTGGCACCCGTCGACAAGACCGCAGGAGACGGTGACCGACATGGGCGTCAAATGGCTGGGGCTGGCCGTGAAAGGCGCGACGCAGGATGGCAAGCACGCCACCGTGCACTTCGTCGCGCGCTGCCGTGTCGGCGGAAAGGGCCAGCGGCTGGAGGAGACCAGCCGCTTTGTATTCGAGGATGGCCTGTGGTTCTACGTCGATGGCGACTTCAACAACAAGGAATAAGCGGAGACTCGAACGATGCCGGTCATTGAATCGAAACTGAACACGCGTTCGCCGGAATTTCTGTCGAATGCGGCCGCAATGCAGGCGCTGGTCGACGACTTGCGCGCGCACTGCGAGCGCATCGCGCTGGGTGGCGGCGACGCGGCGCGCGCAAAGCATGTCGCGCGCGGCAAGCTGCTGCCACGCGAGCGCGTGAACCAGTTGCTCGATCCCGGCACGCCCTTCCTCGAATTTTCGCAGCTGGCCGCGTTCGACATGTACGACAATGCCGCGCCGGCGGCCGGCGTGATCACCGGCATCGGCCGCGTGAAAGGGCAGGAGTGCGTGATCGTCTGCAATGACGCCACCGTCAAGGGCGGCACCTACTACCCGATGTCGGTGAAGAAGCACCTGCGCGCGCAGGAGATCGCGCAGCAGAACCGGCTTCCGTGCATTTACCTCGTTGACTCCGGCGGCGCGAACCTGCCGAACCAGGACGAGGTGTTCCCGGACCGCGATCACTTCGGCCGCATCTTCTTCAACCAGGCCAACATGTCGGCCGAGGGCATTCCGCAAATTGCGGTGGTGATGGGCTCCTGCACGGCGGGCGGCGCCTATGTGCCGGCGATGAGCGATGAATCGATCATCGTGAAGGACCAGGGCACGATCTTCCTCGGCGGCCCGCCGCTGGTGAAGGCGGCGACCGGCGAAGAGGTCAGCGCCGAAGACCTCGGCGGCGGCGACGTGCACACGCGGCTGTCTGGCGTGGTCGACCACTTGGCGCAGGACGACACGCATGCGCTGGCGATCGCGCGCAATATCGTCGGCAACCTGAACCGCAGCAAGCCGCAGCCGCTGGCCTTGCGCGAGCCGGTGCCGCCGAACTATGACGCCAGCGACATCTATGGCGTGATCCCGACCGACACCCGCAAGCCCTTCGACGTGCGCGAGGTGATCGCGCGCCTCGTCGACGGCAGCGAGTTCGACGAGTTCAAGGCGCGCTTTGGCAGCACTCTGGTGTGCGGCTTCGCGCACCTGCATGGCATGCCGGTCGGCATCGTCGCCAACAACGGCATCCTGTTTTCCGAATCGGCGGTGAAGGGCGCGCATTTCATCGAGCTGTGCTGCCAGCGCAAGATACCGCTGGTGTTCCTGCAGAACATCACCGGCTTCATGGTCGGTCGCAAGTACGAGAACGAAGGCATCGCGCGGCACGGCGCGAAGATGGTGACCGCTGTGTCGACCGCGCAGGTGCCGAAGTTCACGGTCATCATCGGCGGCAGCTTCGGCGCCGGCAACTACGGCATGTGCGGCCGCGCCTTTGGTCCGCGCATGCTGTGGATGTGGCCGAATGCGCGCATCTCGGTGATGGGGGGCGAACAGGCCGCATCGGTGCTGGCGACCGTCAAGCGCGACGGCATCGCGACCAAGGGCGGCAGCTGGAGCGCGGACGAGGAGGCCGCGTTCAAGGCGCCGATCCGCGAGCAGTATGAAAAGCAGGGCCATCCGTACTACGCCAGTGCCCGTTTGTGGGACGATGGCGTGATCGATCCGGCCGACACGCGCACCGTGCTCGCGCTGGGCCTGTCGGCGGCGCTGAATGCGCCGATACCGGAAACGAAGTTCGGCATCTTCAGGATGTAATCAGAAAAGATTCAGCAAGCAATGAACCAGCAAGTAAACAAGGATTGGGTCGCGCGCAGCCTGGCCAGCGTCTGGCATCCGTGCACGCAGATGCAGCATCACGAAGCGATGCCGCTGATTGCGCTCAGCCATGGCAAGGGCGTGTGGCTGCATGACCATGACGGAAATCGTTATCTCGATGGCGTCAGCTCGTGGTGGGTGAACCTGTTCGGCCACGCGAACCCGCGCATCAATGCGGCATTGAAGGACCAGCTGGAAAAGCTCGAGCATGCGATGCTGGCCGGCTTCACCCATGAGCCGGTGGTGCAATTGTCCGAGCGGCTGGCGGCAAAGACAGGGCAGGCGCTTGGACATTGCTTCTTCGCCTCCGATGGCGCGTCGGCGGTCGAGATAGCGCTGAAGATGAGCTTTCATTTCTGGCGCAATACCGGCCGCGAGCAGAAACAGGAATTCGTCTGCCTGTCCGGCAGCTATCACGGCGAGACCGTTGGCGCGCTCGGCGTGACCGACGTGCCGATCTTCACCGAAGCCTATGGCGGCATGGTCCGGCGCGCGCAGGTGGTCGCGTCGCCAGCGGCGGTGGGCGAGGCCGAGGCCCTGAAGCAAATGCGCGAACTGTTTCAACAGCGTGCGCCGCAGATCGCAGCGGTGATCGTCGAGCCGCTGGTGCAGTGTGCGGTCGGCATCGCGATGTACGAGCCGTCTTACCTGACGAAGCTGCGTGCGCTGTGCGACGAATTTTCGGTGCACCTGGTCGCCGACGAGATCGCGGTCGGCTGCGGTCGCACCGGCACCTTCTTCGCGTGCGAGCAGGCCGGCATCTGGCCGGATTTCATCTGCCTGTCAAAAGGCATCAGCGGCGGCTACCTGCCGCTGTCGCTGGTGATGACGACCGATGCGATCTATCAGGCGTTTTATCATCCGGACATCGCGCGCGGCTTCCTGCATTCGCATTCCTACACCGGCAATCCGCTCGCCTGCCGCGCGGCACTGGCGACGCTGGATATCTTCGATGAAGACGATGTGATCGTGAACAATCGCGAGCGCGCGCGGAAGCTCGGCGATGCGCTGGCGAAGGTGGCGCAGCATCCGTCGGTGGGCAAGGTAAGGCAGCGCGGGATGATCTGCGCGTTCGATGTGACGCCTGACGTCGCTGCGGGATTTTCGCGGCGCTTCTTCGCCGAGGCGCTGAAGCATGAATTGCTGCTGCGCCCGATAGGTACGACGGTGTACTGGATGCCGCCTTATGTGTTGTCGGATGAAGAGATGGTTTTTCTGGGGGACAGGACTTTGGAGGTTTTGGAAAAAGTCGCTGGATCCCGGCCTGCGCCGGGATGACGGTTTAGAAGTCGACGTCCTTTGATGAGTCATCCCGGCGCAGGATGGGGAAGGGGTTTCGCAACGCATGCGTTGCGCCTTCCGAAGCGGCCCAGGAAGATGCAGTGTCTTTGAACAAAAGAAGAAAAGACGACCGGAGCGAGACATGTTCAACAAAATCCTGATCGCGAACCGAGGTGAAATCGCGTGCCGCGTCGCCGCCACCGCGCGACGGCTCGGCGTGCGC
>JACCDH011148710.1_pt1 | contig 15628 bp, 14 predicted proteins | sample 7442481 | NCBI WGS metagenome assembly JACCDH01 (sample SAMN15323433, study PRJNA562643) | freshwater metagenome | isolation source: river surface water | place: USA:Blue River Watershed | collected 2017-08-15
ACCAGGTAACTGTCCTGAGGAGGTTTCTTTGACGTTGATAATCGAATACAAAAAGTAGATCAGGACAAACAAATGTCCTTGTCACCTGGTTTTTGGGATGACAATAAACGAGCTACTGGAATCATGAAAGAAATAAAGGTTAATGAATATTGGATTCATCTTTTTAATGATGTGGAATCAAGTGTGGAGGATTTTAGTGTATTATTTGAGTTTTGGAAAGGAGGTGATGCAACCGAAATTGAAACCAAGGAAGCCTTTGATAAAGCAGTTTTATTAATTGAAGATGCTGAGTTTAAGAGCACTTTAAATAAGCCCGAGGATGAGCTCCCTGCTATCATGCAAATTAATCCAGGTGCTGGTGGAACGGAGAGTCAGGATTGGGCCGAAATGCTGCTTAGAATGTACAGTATGTATGGCGATAAACAGGGTTGGACCGTTACATCATTAGATCATCAGGAAGGTGATGGGGCTGGAATTAAATCGGCAACTATTCAGTTTGACGGCCCATTTGCTTATGGCTTTTTAAAAGCTGAATCGGGGGTACATCGTTTAGTGAGAATATCTCCTTTTGACAGTAATGCAAGAAGGCATACTAGTTTTGCTTCGGTATATGTATATCCATTAATTGATGATAGTATTGAAATTACAGTAAGCCCAGCAGACATTGAGTGGGAGTTTTATCGAAGTGGTGGTAAAGGTGGTCAAAACGTAAATAAAGTGGAAACTGCTGTTCGGTTAAAACATATTCCTTCAGGTATTATTGTAGAATGTCAACAGTCCAGAACCCAAGGCGAGAATAGAGAAATTGCCATGAAAATGTTAAAGAGTAGATTGTATGAAGAGGAGATGCGTAAAAAACAAGAAACATTAAATGCAGCAAATTCTACTAAGAAAAAAATTGAATGGGGCAGTCAAATAAGATCCTATGTATTTCATCCCTATAAAATGATTAAAGATCATCGAACAGATTATGAAGTAGGTAATGTTGGACCAGTAATGGATGGAGAAATTGATGGGTTCATTAAGGCATACTTAATGTCGGAAGCAGTTTAAATCAACAGTTAAGTATTATTAATTTGTAATTAACAATGTGAAATACTATTTCATGGGTGAAAGTATTTCGTATTTGCTTTTTGGCCTCAATTCTGCTAACCACTTAAAGCCTTTTAGCATTAAATTTTCTTTTGAGGTTTTCCCTAATGGGGACATTTTACCAACTAATTGGTTAACAAAAACAACTTTAGCAACCTCATTATTTTCAAAATCAATTTCAATTGACTGAGCTGTTGTTCGGTTAACACCAAGAAACTTTTGTTGATCATCTAATGCGAAATAAATATTTTCAGCATTGCCTTTGGTTCTCATTTTTGTTAATTCACCATCTTTGAACCAGGCTCTTAAATTATTTCCTTTTAATTGGTTATAATAGGAGGTTGTATCAATTTTTGAAATCGCAAATGCATTATCAATAACTTTTAATTGTTCTGGCTTTTTGTTATTGACATACATATATATGGTATCTCCTGTTATTTGACTATTGTTAGCCCATATGATGGGATTGTTGAATAACCTAATTGTTGAATCACTTAATGCATAAAATAAACTATCACATTTCCCTTGTAATGAATCGCCATATAATTTAACATTATGGAATGCTTCAAAGTATTTATTCAATGTTGTATCCGTATTGATGCCGACACTATCTCGGACTGTTTTAAAAGGAAAATTTAAATCTGATATTTTTGCGGAATACAATGTATCGGCAGTTACAAAAAGTGTATCTTTTTTTTGCTTAATCAATAAGGTGGGTAATTCAGTGGCTAATAAAATACTTTTTTTCTTATCTGTCTTAATATTGTTTGCCATTAAATCAAAACTAAGGCTGTCCTTTGATTGGTAAATTGCGTTGCCTCTGAATTCTGCTAAGCCTAATGAATCATCAATTGCCATTTCATCAGCTAAAAAGGTATAGGTACTATCATCAATGGATGATCGGTCATATAAATATCCTTTTTTTGTGCCCACATTATAATTGCCGTTTTTGGTTCTTATAATTCTTGTTTTTGAAATAATCTTAGTGGGGCTAATGAAGTTGGTTAATTGAGAGTAAGTATTGTATTCTAAAGTGTCTGTAACAATTGTATTATCTGGATCATTAAGGGTAACTTTCTTTCTAAAAATCACGTCTCTAGTTACTCCGTAATAAAATCCTTCAGTGCTTGTTAAGCTAGTTTTTTGTCTTACTAACTTCCCGCCTTTTTTGAAATTCCCAATCTTAACGGAAACGTCATAGTCTAAAGAGTCTGTTGTTAAAACCCCTTTTCCATCGGTAAGCTTAACATGTTTTCTTAAATATGCTTTTTTAGTATTTCCTATGTACTTCAAATAGTCGGCATAAGTATGAACACTATCAGCGTCGTTGATGTGAACATTTCCAAATCCTTCTAAAGTATTTAAAGTGGTGTTTAAAATTAGGCTATCGCCAAAAAGTAGTGTTTTACCCTGTTTGATTTTAACATGTCCAACAAGAATTAAAAAATCCATGCTGTCTTGTTTTTTAACATTGTAAGTTTCTGCAGATAAAAATTCAATTAGTTTAGCATTACTGTCAATGGGGGCATTTGTTCCTCCTAAAATATCTTGAGCCTTAGTTTCTACTTTATATAAAGTGCAAAATAATAGTAATAAAATATAACCAATTTTCTTCATTAGTTTAAGGTATCTGCTATCGGCTTAGACAATGGTGATGATTTATCTTTTTTGCCAAACACCGAAATGTTGATATAGCGTTTAGGATGTACTTTAACATCATCAATTAGTGTATTCACACTTTGTATCGTATTTTTAAGTTGATGATACATAGTTGAATCACTTATCAACTTAGCTGCAGTACCATTACCATTATTGATTTGATGTAATGTATTTGATAATTCATTTACTGCTACTTGTATTGATTTAATGGTATTTGTTAAATCTGCATCTTTAATTTGTTTTGAAGTAGTATCCAAATTACTAAGGATATTATTAATTTTTTTATTGTTCTCGTTTAAGTTTTTTGTAAAACTACTCAGGTTATTAGCTGTATTAGCTATGGAGCCATTTTGTTTTTGTAACATAGACTCTATTGAAGCCATTGATTTATTTAAGTTTATAGTTGTCTCACTTAAATTTTTCAAAACGATTTCCAAATTTGCTTTGTTGTTCGTATTTAATACTTGATTAATGTTCGTTAAAACCTTTTGAAGTTCTGAAATGGTTTGTTTTGTTTGTTCTCCTAAAGGTGAAAGCGTATTCATTAAATCTCCTAGCAAACTTGCTGCTGGTGAAGTTTTGATAGTGTCTTCAGATTTTAGGAATGTCGTGGCATCTCCTAAAACAATACTGATGCTATTTGTTCCAAGTGGATTATCTTGTATGGTTGCTGTAGAGTTAGCAGGAATTTTGTATTGTTTATTTAATTTAATGGATACAATGATTTGAGACAAGTCAGCAGTTTTATTTTCAATTTCAAATACTGTACCAACCTGAAAACCGTTTACAAAAACTGGATTGGATACAATAAGGCCTTTAGTATCTGAGTATTTTGCATACAAGAAGTTTCCTGACTTGAAAATAGTCTTGCCCTTTAAAAAATTAAATCCGACTATAATTAAAGTAATGGCAATGATTGTCAAAGCACCTACCTTGGTTTCGTTACTTACCTTCATCTTTTTTATTATTGTATGCTTTTACAAAATTACCTAAAAATATTGGCTAATTAGTATTGGACTTTTTCTGGTTCTCAAGTGAGTTTTTATACCTAATTAAGGACTTAGTTATTACTTCACATATTTGATTTTGGCCTTCTTCACTATTCAAATAATCTTCATCCTCTGGATTTGATATAAAGCCTGTTTCTACTAAAACAGCTGGCATTTGAACAGCAGCTAATACCCAAATACCTTTTTGCCTTTGTTTTGCCTCACGACTTAATCTACCTGAATTTTTGAATTCTTCCTCAATTGTAAGTGCTAAACTAGCAGCACGTTGAAAGTACTGTTGAGTAAGTAAACTAATCATCATGGATCGAGTAGGGTCAGCTTCTTCAATTTCTTTAATTTGTTTGATGGATACCGAGTCCAATTTTTCAACTACATCATCCACTGCTTCACTAGCCATGTCCTTACGTTGGTCTGATTTTACAACATTGTATATGAATGTTTCAGTACCTCTGGCTGATGAAGGGGTATAGGTAACTTTATAAAGGGGTACTTTACGAGTAACCTTCCTTTTTTTACCATTCTTTTTTACGGTATATGTTTTTGTTGTATGCCCAATTATTTCTCTACTTCGACTTGGATCAGCTGAATTGGTATGAATACAAATAAATAAGTCACCTTTAGCGGCATTTGCAATTTTAGCTTTTTCCACCACTGAATTAAAAATATCAGTTTCTCTTGTTAAAACAACCTCAACATCAGGAATAGATGATTTTATATAATCAGCTAGTTTTAAAGATATGGCTAAAGAAATTGCTGCTTCAGTCGAATATTTGCCAACTGAACCTGGGTCTGTTCCACCACGTCCAGGGTCAATAACGATTCTTTTTAAGGTTTTTGATTGGTTTTGAGCGTTAATGGCATTGAATGGAGCCATCAAAATCGTTAAAATACATATACTTAATGCTAAAATCAGTCTATTTTGCTTCATAATCAGTGCCTTAATGCTGTTTTAGTTTATTTTTGCTAAAGTGATACATCTAGGATACAAATTTAACGCAAAATACAAGGCTTATATTGTAAAAATGGCTTTTTTACTATTATTAACAATAGTTTTTTCCCCATTTTCATCAATTGCACAGTCTACAAAGGCCAAAAAGGTTGATTCTAAACCTGTACTTGCAAATATTAAGGATACTATAAAAGTAAAAACCGATACGCTAAAAGCTGATTCGACCAATGTCACTCAAATTCGAATGTCAAAAGACAGTATTGATGGAATAGTCGATTATAATGCGGCCGACTCAGGGGTTATGATCATGAAAACAAAGGAGTTTTTTTTATACGGTAATGCTAAAACAATATATAGAACATCCATTTTAGAAGCTGCGAATATTGTTTTTGATCAACAAAGTCAAAATATAAGGGCTTATGGGGCTAGCGACACTTCAGGAAATCCATTGAGCAAACCTAAGTTTATTGAAGGTGAAATGTCATCCTTAAATGATTCTATATTTTATAATTTAAAATCAAGCAAAGGACTTACAAAAAATACCAATTTTCAACAAGGTGAAATTTTCGTTAATGCAAAAACTATGAAAAAAGTAAGCGTTGACGAAGCTTTTGCTTGGAAAGCCAAATTCACTACTTGTAATTTAGATGAACCTCATTTTGCATTTGTAACCAATAAATTAAAAATTATCACTGATAAAGTAGGTATGTCTGGACCTATATATCCTGAAATTGAGGGCGTCCCAATTCCCGTTGAAGTACCATTTGCCATGTTTCCTTTAACAAGAGGAAAGCATTCTGGATTTATGGCTCCTGCATTTTCAACCAGTGAAGATTTTGGATTAGGATTTGAAGGACTTGGATACTATAAAGTACTGTCAGATAATTTTGATGCTACTGTAAAATCAAATATTTACTCATACGGTGGATGGAGTGCTAATTTGAATTCAAAGTATATTAAACGTTATAAATTCATAGGTAATCTTAATTTATCTTTTCAGAATACAAAAATTTTGAATCGAAATACCAGCATTGCAACTGAGTTTACGGGTGGCAAAACATTTATGGTGAATTGGACACATTCAATGGATAGTCGTGCATTACCTGGAACTAGTTTTTCTGCGAATGTAAATTTTGGTAGTTCAAAGTACAATTCCTTTTTATTAAATAACCCATTTCAAAATTTTCAAAACCGATTAAGTTCTTCAATTTCTTATAATAAATCCTGGAATAATTTATACAATTTGTCTTTGAATATAAATCATAATCAAAACACAAATCAGCGAACTGTTAATTTAAGTTTGCCCAATATTAATTTTAATGCATTGACAATATATCCATTTCAAAAAAAGGATCAAATTGGTGCAGGTAAATGGTATGAAAAAATCGGTATTGGATATAATGGACAATTTCAAAACCAGTTAAGTTTTTACGATACTGCAATGAGACTAAATAAATTATTAGACACCATGCAATGGGGCGCAACGCATAGTATTCCAATTTCATTATCTCTACCAAGTTTAGGACCTATTACCATATCGCCATCAATTTCATTTGAAAATAAGTGGTTTGGACAATCCAGTTTATTAAGTTGGAATCCATCTTTGAAAAAGGTAGACACTACGATTAAACGAGGATTTTATAATGCTTCGAATGTTAATTTTGGAATAGGAACAGCAACGAGGGTATTTGGAACTTATAAAATTAAGGGTGATTATGTTGAGGCTATAAGGCATGAAGTCAGACCTAGTATAAGTTTTAATTATACACCTAATTTGGCAGCATCTTACCATTATACAGCACAAGTTGATAGTGCTGGAAGAAAATTTCGTTTTTCAAAATTTGATGGTATATCCATGGGAGGTGCTTATTCGGAAGGAACATTTGGGGGTATTGGATTTGGTGTAGACAATTTATTAGAAATGAAAGTAAGGGACAAAGAGGATACTACAGAAGCGTCGTTCAAAAAGGTTAAATTAATTGAAGGTTTTGGATTCAACTCAAGCTATAATTTTTTAGCAGATAGTTTTAAATTAGGAAATTTTAGCCTTTATGCGAGAACATTATTGTTCAACACTGTTAATATATTTTCTACAGTTAGTATCGATCCATATGCTACCGACAAACAGGGCTATCGTGTTAACAGAATTGATATTGATCCTACAAAATTGAAATTTGGAAATATTACGAATGGCGGTATTTCTTTTTCAACTTCCTTTAAAAGTAAATCCAAAAATGAAGATGAGTCAAAGAAAAAAGAAATTCCATTAGACCCATTCATGACGCCTGAAGAACAGCAAAGACAATTACAGTATGTAAAAGCAAATCCTGCTGAATTTACCGATTTTAATATTCCATGGACACTTTCACTATCATATTCATTTAATTTTTCAAGAACCCTGAAGCCAGATTATTCTGGATATAAGATTCAAACATTTTCATCCTTAAATTTAAACGGTGATTTTAGTTTAACACCAAAATGGAAAATAGGAGCAACTGGTTATGTTGATATGCAATTATTAAGTATACAACAAATGAGTATGTTTATTACCAGGGAAATGCACTGCTGGCAGTTAGCCATTAATTTAACACCCATTGGGTTGTATAAATCATTTAGTATTACCATCAATCCGAAATCGGGCATATTGAGGGATCTTAAGATTAATAGAAGTAGAACCTTCTCGTCATCATCCTACTAATTTTGCATTTACTTTGGCTCATTTTCTAAATAGTGCTTAGCCATAATATCGTACACAGTATTCTTTAAAGAATCAATAGAATGACCTTGTGGATAGACCGGAGGAAGAATATGCATCGTAATTTTTCCAGGTTTAAAATACATAGCAGGTTTAGCTGGCAACATTTTTTTAGTATTCAGCATAATTACAGGTACAATTGGTTTTTGCGTCTCAATTGCTAATTTAAAGGCTCCATCATAAAACGATTTTAAAGGAGCACTCGTTTTATTTCTTGTACCTTCTGGATAAATAAGCATGTCTAATCCATGATTCAAAACGTACTTCATTTTATCATAACTTTCTTGTCTGCTTCTGCTATCATTTCTATCCACTAAAACAGTTCCTATGGAATAAATCCAACCGAATATGGGTACTTTAGACAAAGATTTTTTTGCAATCGTTTTATTCGCTCTTGGTAAAAAAGGGAAACTTACTGGAATATCTAACAAACTATTGTGATTACATACCACCACTGCATTTTCTAAATTATCAAAAACATTTTTCCCTCTTACTGAAAATCGGATACCTGAAAATATCATAAAAGTACTCATCCACCATTGAGAAACACGACGGTGCCATTTTGTTTTTTGAGGTTCTCTTAATACTAAACAATACAAGTAAAACCACATGTATAAAAACATACTTGCTGCAAACATAAATAAAGCCCAAAAAGCTAAAGTTCTACCAATAATATTTCTAATGAGTTTCATAATAAATGTAATTTATACAATTATGGCATCCAATCAATTGGATTTTTATGATGTTGTGTCAAATAATGGTTGGTACTACTAAAATGTTTAGTTCCAAAAAAGCCGTTATGTGCACTTAAAGGCGATGGGTGTGCCGCTTTTAAAATTTTATGTTTAGTGGTATCAATTAATAATTGTTTTTGATGTGCGAAGTTACCCCATAAAAGAAATACAATATTATTTTGTTGGGTAGATATTAACTTAATTATATCGTTTGTAAAATCCATCCAACCAATTTTACTATGACTCGCAGGTTCGTTTTCTCGAACGGTCAGTGCTGCATTAAGTAACAATATTCCTTGAGAAGCCCATTTTGTTAAATTTCCAGTTGTCGGTATTGGCATACCAATATCTTTATTTAATTCCTTATAAATATTTAGTAAGGAAGGTGGGATTTTAACTCCGTCAGGAACTGAAAAACTCAAACCCATTGCTTGACCTTGCTGATGGTAGGGATCTTGTCCTAAAATAACAACCTTAACCTCGTCAAATGGTGTTTGGTTAAATGCGTTAAAAATTAAATTTCCCTTAGGATAAATTGTTTTATTAAGTTGTTTTTCAATTTTTAAGTGATTTGTTATTTGCGTGAAGTAGGGTTTTTCAAATAAAGGGTTTAAAACCTTTTTCCAGCTACTTTCTATTTTTACGTCCATGAATTTCCAATTTTATATGACTTAGCAATTAGACGTTTAATATTACCCAATTTTTCCATGTCAATAATCAATGATTTCCTTGGATATGCTGTAAATTTTTTAAAATTTCCATTTTGGTCTTTTAATTGATTAAAATTATCCAAAGCTAAATAACCAAAAGCAGGGATGATGCTAAGTTGAATGAACAAACGCTCCTTTTGATATTCGTGAAAAGGTAATGATTTTATATTTGCTTTTAATTGATTTACCATATTGATAAATGTATCCTCTAATATTGAATATTTTGTAGAAGTATTTGCAAAGGTGTAAATTCCCTCTTGTTGATCGGCATATATATCATACATGTCGTCAATGAATTGAAGCATACTTCCTATATGGTACCAGCATTTATCCATTTCATCAGAAATGGGTAAATCAATATATAAGCTACACATTAAAAAACTATAGCCACCTTTTCGCATAACAATATCCAATAATTCCGGTTGTGAAACTTGATGATTAAATTGTATCAAGGAATCTTTTTGTGCTTTATGGATTGCAAGTATTGTTGATTTATATTTTTCTGGTTGTTTTGCTCGTTGAAGTAATTGTAAATGAACATCAACTAAAACTTTGGCTTCAAAAATATTATGAGGATTGTTTAAAGGATTTTCTAATAAATCATTTAATTCATGTTCAGTTAATATTTTTTCATCCATGATATCGTCGTACAAAAAAGTAAGAATGAAAAATAATTTATTGGAAACGCTTTCAAAAGCATTTGTTTTTCGACCAGCCAATTTCGTGAAAGCATTATTAATTACAATTTGTTGAATGGCTTCATATCGGCTAGTTTTTTCAATTAATGATTTGGAAAATTTCCCTCCATATTGTTGTTCCAATTCTTTCATTATTTGAAGGGTATGACTCTTTGCTTTGTTGAAATTAAACAAGGCATCTGTAAGGGTGGTAAATATGTTATAAATGAACTTAAACATGGGCTAAATTTACGAATACATTAACTATAAATGTTGAATGTTTGTATATTTACAATGTAAATTTCAAAAAAGGTAATAGATTACAATGAAAAAGACCTTAACTATATCTCTTTTATTTTGTGTATTTTTCGCTCATTCACAAACACATTTATTTAGATCCAATAATGCTTTTAATTATGTACCACCACCTCCTCCGTTAGGGAATGCATTAAGTTTTAGTGGAACAAATGCTGAATATGTTGACTGTGGGAATAGTTCCAAATTAAATATTACCAGTTCAATGACCGTTGAATTGTGGATAAAACCCAGCAGAGATATGGGTAATTTGGGCGGCTGGGACAGATTAGTTCATAAAAATTATCAGACAGGGTATTTTTTTGGAGGATCACTTGGTAATTTAAATGCCCTTTCAATTGTATTGAATAATAATCAATTTGTAATGGTTTCACCAAATAATACAGTTGTAGTGGGAGTTTGGCAACATATCGCCTTTGTTCTTGATGATGTTGCTAATATGGCTTATATCTATAAAAATGGAAATTTAGTTTCTTCGTTATCTTGGACAGGCACAATTCCTGGAAGCGCAAGCAGTCAGTTAACATTAAGTCAAAATTCTGAGTCTTTTGGAGGAGCAATGGATGATGTTAGAATTTGGAATACTGTACGTACTCAAGACCAAATTAGAGCCAACATGAATGTAGAATTAAATGGAAATGAGACAGGCTTAGTTGCCTATTATACTTTTAATCAGGGTACAGCAGACGGAAATAATTCAGCCATTACAACCATTATAGATAAAACTGCAAATCCAAGCAATGGGACAATGGTGAGCTTTACAAAGAATGGATCCGCTAGTAATTTTGTTATTGGTGCAGTACCTAGGTTATAGTGTTGATTTAAAATTTCCCTATTACAAAGTTGGATGTACTAGTATTTAATGTGAAATTAAATAGTGTGGCGTTATACATACTTCCGGTCAATGCACTATTAATTAAAGTGGTAATTGATGTATTATTCCCAGCAGGAACTCCTTCATTAAATTTAAAATAAGCGACTAAATTTGGCTCTGATCCTGTTAATTCACTATTCATTGCAGCTTGTAATTGAGGACCAGTTTTTGCAACACTCCAAATTCTTAATTCATCAAAAGTTCCATCTGGTGCTGGGTCACCCCAACCCCAGTTACTGCGACCAATATAATTAAAGTTTCTGGTCACGTTCGCAGGTGCTGAGAAAGTGGATGTACCAGCAGCAATCCCATTAATAAAAATTGTTGCTACATTACCGGATAAAGTTGCCGCTAAATGTGTCCATTGATTTAAAGGAACAGAACTTGTTGCCTGAAATTGAGCACCACCAACGTGAAATCCTGGATTCCCGCTGGTACCAGCAGATGTTGAGAATAAAACATTATTACTGCCTGAGCCATTTCCAAAATCAATAATTCTACTCCAATTGGTAGTTGCTGTTAAGTATACCCAACATTCAATCGTAAAATCACCTGAGAAATATACAGCAGGAGGTAAGGAAGCATAATTTTGAACACCTGTTTTAAAATTTAATGCACTTGGAAAGGGTAGGTAGGTGTTTGAAAGTGAACGGTTATTGTTATTGTTTCTAAACATGCTTGTTTGCGCATTTAGAACTAATGTTGAACTTGATAATAATAAGAAAATAAATAAACGTTTCATTATGATTATTAGGTGTGTAAAGTTAGCCAATTATCTATTTTGGTAGATAATTGGCTAAAGAATTTGGAGCTTAGTAAAGGGATTACCTCACTTCATTCGGTGTTCCCTTTATTGGAGCTTACCCAAACGGATAGCCTGCTTCGTTTCACTTCGCAGGCATCCTTTATTGGAGCTTACCCAAAGCCTTTTAAAAGTAGAATGGGATATTTTCGCTTCGCTCAATAATCCCATTCTACTTTTGCTTTTGCTTTTTCGTCGCCTCATTAAAGCAAGCTTTATGAGACTCCTTAAAAGCAAAAGCCTGTCACTTTCGTAACAGGCTTTGTGATCCGGATTGGATTCGAACCAATGACCCTCATCTTAGAAGGATGACGCTCTATCCAGCTGAGCTACCGAACCAGGAGCTTCCAATTGGAGGTGCAAATTAAGGTAAAATTACGCTTAATTCAAAGAAATTAGGGCATAAATCAGTGTTCAGTTATTAAATCTCGAATTACTACACTGGCAACTGTACATCCAAAAATCGCGGGCATATAGCTCATCGTGCCAATGATTGATTTTTTAGGGAAAGCCTTTTCAGTTACAATAATTTTGTCCTGGTCTGCTTTTTCAGGACTAAACACAACCTTTAATCCTTTTTTTACACCTAATGTTTGTAGTCGTTTTCTCACATACCTTGCCAAATTGCATACATAGGTTTTTGAAATATCGGTTACTATGATTTGGGAAGGATCCAGTTTGCCACCCGCACCCATTGAGCTGACAATGGGCAATTTCATGTCTATACATTTTTTGATTAAAAAAACCTTACAAGAAAGGGTGTCAATACAGTCAACTACATAATCCCAAGAGGCAGATTCTAATAAATTGGTAGTGATTTCCTCCTTAATATACATTTCATGTACCGTCAATTTCAAATTCGGGTTAATGTCTAATAATCTAGCAGATAAAACTGTTGCTTTAGGTAAATCAACAGTGGATTGTAATGCTTGAATTTGCCTATTTATATTACTAGCATCCACTTTATCATTATCAACGATTGTGATACTCCCTACGCCAGCTCTTACTATCATTTCGGCACATATGGCGCCGACACCTCCTAGTCCGATGACTAATACATTTTTTTGCATTAAACGGTCTATTTTTTCATCTCCTAACATTAATTGAGTTCGGCTCATCCAATAAGGTATCATATTGTATCTTTATGTTGCAAAAATGAATAAACTATGCGTATAATAAAAATTGTTTTTGTTTTACTTTTATTGAATCAGCAATTATTTGCACAAAGTTCAATAAAAATTTTAACGGAAAATAAAGGAGTTAGTTTGAGAGGCTTATCAATTCCGTCTGAAAAAGTAATATGGGCAAGTGGTAGTAAGGGTAATATTGCAAAATCAACAAATGGAGGTGAAAGCTTTGAATGGATCCAAGTAAAAGGGTATGAACAAAGAGATTTCAGGGCTATACATGCATGGGATGAAAAAGAAGCAATCATTGTTGCTATTGCCGCTCCAGCAGTGATTTTAAAAACAAAAAATGGGGGAGTTAGTTGGTACACAGTTTATGAAAATGCGGATTCAAGCATGTTTTTAGATGCCGTAAAATTCAAAAATGACAAAGAAGGGGCTGTAATTGGTGATCCAATAAATGACACCATTTTTTTATTAAGCACTATTGATAAGGGGGAACATTGGAGTAAAGTAAAAGGAGCTTATTGGAAATCAAAAGTACAAAAAGGGGAAGCCTTTTTCGCCTCTAGTAATTCAAATATTGTCTACGATTTTCAGCACAAATTCTTTGTAACCGGAGGAACTAAAAGCCGATTATGGATAGATGGTGTAGCAACGGAAATACCTATCATCCAGGGTTCTAATTCAGCAGGAGCAAATAGTATATCAATTTCTCCAAACATGAATCACATAATTATTGCAGGAGGTGATTTTTCTAATCCGAGTCAAATGAACAATAATTTTGTTAAGTTAAATCGATATAAATATCCCAATACAACCAATAAACATTTAAGTCAAAGTGTTTATTTCTGGAAGTTGGATAAAAAAGTAAATAACCTAAATGGATATAAGTCTTCCTTGATATTTTTAAATAATAAGTCAATCATTGCTACAGGTACAAGTGGCATTGATTTGTCGAAAGATAAAGGTCATAATTGGGAAAAAGTTTCAAATGAAAGTTTCCACGTCGTTGAAAAACAACCCAAAAGAAATGCAGCTTTTTTAGCAGGATCTGGGGGGCGAATAGGATATTTAAATTTTGAATAAAATTTACCATTAAATGCTTTTTGGTTTGTAATACATAGCTTAACTTAGTGAAGTATGAAAAAGTATCAAGCAATTATTTCTTTTGATATGGATGAGGAATTTATGACCCTAGTTCCCCCACATCGAACTTATATAAATTTCCTATTAAATAAGGGGGTTATAGATAGTTATGCAGTAAGTATGGAAAATCAAAATTCTTGGATTACTATTAATGCAAATACTAAAAAAGAGGTTAAAGAAATATTGGAAAAGTCACCTTTAGCCAAATATTGGAGCTTTGAAATAGTAGAATTATTCGTTTATGATAGCCAATCAACAAGGCTTCCAGCGGTTCAATTAAATTAATTCATCTTTTTTTTGGGAGTTTAAGATTTGACCCCTATTTTTGCAGTCCTCAAAAGGGAAAAAGGGAGCATAGCTCAGTTGGTTCAGAGCATCTCGTTTACACCGAGAGGGTCCGCGGTTCGAGCCCGTGTGCTCCCACAAAGAATCCTCAACATATCCATTCAGATTGTTGGGGATTTTTGCTTTTATAGCCTTTTACCATAATTGAACTAAGTTTGCCTTATGCATGTATTTAATACCAAAAACAAAATAATTATCACCTGTAATAAATGGTTGGCGCCTGCCCTAAGAGCTGAAGTCATAGGTTTAGGCTTTGATGTGGATAGGGTATTTCAAACAGGGGTGGAATTAACTGGGACTGTAAATGATTGCATTCGATTAAACCTTAACCTTCGATGTGCAAGTCAGGTGATGTATTCGCTAAAAACGTTTATTTGTAATGATCCCAATGAATTACACAGAAATTTAGTGACTATACCATGGGAAACGATGATTAAACCAGATGGCTATTTTTCAGTAATTAGTAATGTATTTAATGATACTATTTCTACTAATTTATTTGCAAACTTAAGAGTGAAAGATGCAGTGGTGGATAGAATGCGTGAAGTAAGTGGCAAACGTCCATCCACAGGATCAGAATTAGCTGGAGCAGTGGTGTACTTATTTTGGAAAAACGACGAAGCTGAAATTTTCTTAGATACTTCCGGTGATTCTTTAGCTCGACATGGTTATCGTAAATTACCAGGTATGGCACCAATGTTAGAAGCTTTGGCTGCTGCGACCATATTGTCTACTAAATGGAACAAGTTTGGCGCCTTTGTAAACCCAATGTGTGGTTCTGGTACCTTAGCAATTGAAGCGGCATTGATTGCAACTAAAAGAGCTCCTGGTTTATTTAGGAAAAATTATGCTTTCATGCATTTGATTGGATATGATAAAGTTGTTTATGAAAAAGAAAGATTGATTATTGAAGAACAAGTTAGGCATTTGCCCAATTTAGTTATCATCGCTTCAGACATAAGCAGAGATGCTATAAAAATTGCAAAAATAAATGCAGCTGCGGCTGGCGTAGAAGATTTAATTGATTTTCAGGTTTGTGATTTTGAAGCAACTGAAATGCCAGAACCCGAGGAAGGTGCCATTGTCATGATTAACCCAGAATATGGGGAAAGGTTGGGCGAGGAGCTTGAATTGGAAGCTACCTATGCTCGCATAGGGGATTATATGAAAAATAAGTGCAAAGGAATGACTGGCTATATTTTTACAGGCAACTTAGCATTAGCAAAAAAAATTCGATTAAAGCCAAGTAGGCGTATTGAATTTTTGAATGCAAAAATAGATTGCAGACTACTTGAGTATGAATTATACGCAGGTACCAAAAGAGTTGATAAGTCAGTGAACACTGAAAATATTTAGTTTTTTAGTATCGAAAACTAAATTGGCTAGGTAAAATTTTAACATCCATTTCATTTGCAAAAATCAACTCTCCA
>JACCDH011732613.1_pt1 | contig 15628 bp, 14 predicted proteins | sample 7442481 | NCBI WGS metagenome assembly JACCDH01 (sample SAMN15323433, study PRJNA562643) | freshwater metagenome | isolation source: river surface water | place: USA:Blue River Watershed | collected 2017-08-15
AATAATGCGCATATGTTTTATTTAATTTGCCCTAGTGAAAATAATCGAAGTTCTTTAATTCATTTATTAAAAGAGAACAATATATCTGCTGTATTTCATTATTTGAGTTTACACAAAAGTATTTATTATTCAAGCAAACACGACGGAAGAATATTAAATAATACTGATGAATTTTCTGATAAACTAGTTAGACTTCCTATGTATTATGATCTAACTTCATATGAGGTTAAAAAAATATGCAATATAATTACCGATGCAACTATATTATAAATTTAAATGTTTTTTGTTTTGGGTACTATTATATCTTTTTATATTTTTTTTAGCATATAATCGCCCCATACATCAAGATGATGGCTGGTATGCTTCTTTTGCAATTAGATATTTCCATAAATTCAATATTAATAATAACTTAAGTTATTTTAGTTTTTTTGATTCTAATGCAGGTAATGATAGCTCATTGGGATTCTTATTTCCTTTGTTACAGTTGCCATTTTTTTATTCTTTAGGCATAAACATTTTAGCTACAAAAATTTTCAATTCCATTTTAATTGTAGGCATTTTATATTTTATAAATAAAATTGTAAATATTTTAGCTCCATCTTTTCAATGGTTAATTATTTTACTATTTATTTCTAATCCAATTTTTTACTACCACTTCTATAACCGACCTGAATTACTTGCGCTACTATTATCTTTAATAAGTACATATTTTTTATTAAAATCTGAAAAAAGTGACGTTGATGTATTTTTTGCATTTTTCATTTGGGCATTTATAATCGATGTGCATCCTATAGCAATTTTTACTGTAATAGGTATTGGTTTGCATTACTGGTATTTTCATAAAAAACAATCATTCTTGATAATAACTGCTGGCATATCTGGTTTAGTATTATATTTATTACTAAGCTATTTTTTGAATGGTACATTTGGTCTTTTATCACCAATATTTACAAATAGTATAGGTAATTATGGCGATCATTATGTCCCGCTTTTTAAAAGTGATCTTAAAGATTATTTGCGAATTGGGCTTGAAAGATTTAAAACATTGAAATCTACAATATTACTAAGCTTCATATGGGTCTTATTGCCAATATTTATATATAAAAAATATAGTTTAAAAAATTATTTAGGTTTAGTGTTCTTAAACACTGTTGTTTTTTGTATATTATCTACTATTGGTTCAGAAGCAAGTAGTAATGGCTTCGCTTTATACAGTATTTATGTGTTTCTGATTTTTTTCATAATTGTGTTAGAAAAAATTACATACGAGTTTGGTGTAAAGTATAGCCAAAAGTTATTTTTCATTTTACCACTTTTTATTTATGGCTCTTTTTCAACTTTTAATTTATTAATAAAATATTATAATTATCAAAGCGACTTTTTAAAAAATTATTACCAATTCGCTTCATGTATAAAAGATGGTTCTAAGGTTTTAATGAGACCTACTTTTCTTTTTAATATGGCTGAAAAACAAATTTTTTCAGATTATACCTTTGGCATTTTGAATGTAATGGCTGACAATAATTTAAAATTTGCTGAAGCAATTAAATTTAAAAAATATAATTATGTTATACTAGATGAACGTAATCTTAATGAAGAACTATTAATTGACAAAAGAGATAAAAATATGTTTAATAATCCTTTTTATAAGAAATATTCTAATATTGGAACAACTACACTTGCCTTTGATTCTTTAATAAAGACAGGTTTTCTAAAACCTTTGTGTGAGCTTGATGAAATGAGTCATGGCAAATCCGTAGTTTATCAAGTTAATTACTGAAAAGCTATCTTTTTCTATCATAAAAAAACTATATTAAATTAAATGTGTGGTATAATAGGTATATATAATTTAAACAGATCTCCCATTTCTCATAATTTACTTAAGGAAATGGCAAAAAAAATAGCCCATCGAGGACCTGATGGAGAAGGATTTTTTGTGAAAGATCATGTCGGTTTTGCACATAGAAGATTGGCTATATTGGATATTTCTCATAAGGGCGCTCAGCCCATGACATCAAAAAATGCGGAATGGACAATTGTTTTTAACGGATGTATTTATAATTATTTGGAACTAAAACAAGATTTGATGTCCAAAGGACATAGTTTTATTTCAACTACCGACACTGAAGTTATTGTTGAAGGTCTCGCTGAATATGGTCCTTCATTTTTTGAAAGACTAAATGGAATGTTTGCTGTTGGTGCCTGGAATCATAAAGAAGAAACAATTTATTTAAGTCGTGATCGTTTTGGCGTTAAACCATTATACTATTGGTTCAATGAAAAAACATTGGTTTTTTCTTCTGAGATTAAATCAATTATTTTACATCCTGATTATAAAATTGATGTAGATTACGATGCACTTAATCAGTATTTTACTTTTCAAAATGTTTTCAGTTACAATACTTTGTTTAAAGGAATTACAATGCTACCCCCAGCAAATACCATTAAAATAAATTCATTTTCAACAAATATATATCATCACTCATGGTGGGATTATGATTTTACAAGCCCAGATAATAATATGAGCTTTGAGGATGCTACTGAACTTACTAAAGATCATTTTCAAAAAGCAGTAGTTCGTCAAATGATTTCAGATGTGCCAGTTGGTTCTTATTTATCAGGTGGAATGGATTCTGGATCAATTACTTCAGTTGCAAGTAAGCATGTTAATAGGCTAACTACATTTACAGCAGGTTTTGATATGTCTGAAGTAACAGGAGTAGAAGCTAATTACGATGAAAGAAGAGATGCAGAATTGATGGCAAATTATTTTAAAACCGAGCATTATGAACAAGTAATTAATGCTGGTGATTTAAGTTGGTCATTACCACGTTTAGTATATCACTTAGAAGATCTTAGAGTTGGAATGAGTTACCCTAATTATTACATTAGCAGACTTGCTTCGAAATTTGTTAAAGTTTGCTTACAAGGAACTGGTGGTGATGAATTGTATGGTGGTTATCCATGGCGTTATTACCGTGTATTTAAATCATTAAATCAAAATGAATTTTTTGATAATTATTATGGTTTTTGGCAACGACTTGTTCCTGACGGAGATAAAGTCTTTTTATTCAACCAAAATACATTTAATAAAATTGATATTGAAGCCCCAAGAAAGGTTTTTGAGAAGGTATTTACATTTAATGGAAATTTAAAATATGATACTCCAGAGAACCATATAGAGAATAGTTTGTATTTTGAAATCAAAACATTTTTACCAGGCCTATTGTTAGTAGGCGATAAGCTAGCAATGGCGAGTAGCTTAGAAGAACGCTTTCCATTTTTAGATAATGATTTGGTTGATTTAGCTCAAAAAATACCAGTAAGACATAAGTTAGGGAACTTGGAACATAGAAAGCGAATTGATGAAAATGAATTTAGAATAAAATCAAAAGTATATCAAGAGTTTGATGATGGCAAAAATGTACTTAGAAAAGCAATGATGGAATTTCTCCCCGAAAGTGTTATCAATCGAAAAAAACAAGGATTTTCAGCTCCTGACGAATCTTGGTATCGAGGAGAAAATGCTGAATATATAAAAAAACTGTTGCTAAATAAAAAGACAGTATCATCTGAATTTATAAATCCATTATATGTTGAACGAATTATTCATGAACATACTGATAAAAGAATAAATCATCGTTTACTTTTATGGTCATTAATGAATTTCGAATGGTGGTGTAGATTATTTTTAAATGGAGAACAAATTGAAGCTTAGTAATTTTGAGCAAAATAGAGCAAAAAAAATAATACTTACATCTAAATCAAATTTAGATGTAAACTTAGAAGGTTACACTGTTCTAACTGAAGCTGGGTCTAATCATTATCTTTTTTCTCCCATTGTACCTTTACTTTGTGGTGCTTCAAAAGTATTAGCATTTGTAAAAGACACTCCATATGGAGCTGCAAATGAAATTAAAGCAATATGTATTCAAATTGCTACTAATTTCGGATTAAATGATAAGCTACAAATTGCTACTAATGAATTGCCCATAAAATGGTTGAAGGAAGCAGATATAATTACTAATTCAGGGATGTTACGACCTTTTGATAAAGAAAAAATTTCAAAATTTAAAAAAGGTGCTGTCCTACCGTTAATGTTTGAAGCTTGGGAATTAAGAGATCAAGATATAGATATTAGATCATGTAAAGAATATGGAATAAAAGTTGCAGGTACATGGGAAAACCACCCTTTAATAAAAGTTTTCGATTATGTTCAAATACTTTGTTTAAAATTAGCACTTGAAGCCGGTTATGAGGTAATGGGAAACACAATATTTATTTGGAGTGATGATCATTTTGGAGAAATGATAGAAAAATCATTTATTCAAAATGGAGCTAAAAAGTGTTTTTTGAGTACAAATATTGACTTACTAAAGGAAAATGCATCCAAAATAGATTTCATTTTTATTGCAGATTATGACGAAAAAAAAGATTATGAAACATTTCTTGATTTAAAGAATTTGGCTCTAATTTCACCCAATATCGGAATTATACATTTATATGGAAATCTCAATTGTGAAAATATTATGAAACTAGGCTTAAAAATATTTCCTGAAAAAAACGGAAAAGCAGAGTTGATGACTTATACGCTAGCTCATGTAGGAATGACTCCTATTATTAATCTTCAAGTAGCAGGTTATAGAGTTTCTCAGGAAATGTTACAAGATAACTATACTAATTTATCCCAGCTAATTGTATGAAAATAGATTCTAACCTACTAGAAAAGTTTGGTTTTAAAATACCTGATAATATTTTTTTTGATATACTAGGCTTATCTAATTCAGTCACACCAAATACCCTAACATTTTTGGATGATGAAAAATTTATCTCCTCTATTATATCAAATGATAATATTACTGGAGTAATTTCAAATGAAAGTTTAATTTCCAACATTTCAAATTTAAAAATTTCAAAAAATTTAAATTATATAGTTTCATCTGAGCCACGTTATGATTTTTATAAATTATATAATCACCTAGCTAAAAATAATTATATTAGATTTGATTCTGTTATACACCACACTGCAAAAATTCACCCCAAGGCATTTGTGTCTGATAATAATGTAATTATTGGAGAGAATGTGGTAATTGGGCCAAATGTATCAGTTTTGGAGGATGTGGAAATAGGAGAAAATACAATTATTGGTGCAAATACAGTACTTGGATGTGATGATGCTGAAGTTAAAAGAACTTCAAAAGGTTTGTTAAAAGTTTTTCATGATGGCAAACTGATTATTGGAAAAAATGTAGATATTGGTAGCGGTTGTGTAATTGACAAAGGTTTTAAAAATTTAGACACAAATATTGGTGATGGTACATTAATTTCAAATTATTGTATGATTGCTCATTGTACAAAAATTGGTAAAAATTGCATGATTTTGCAATGTATTGTTTGTGGAAGTGTTAAAATTGAAGATAATGTAAGAATTAGCCCAGGTGCTGTAATTTCTAACCAGATTAAAATAGGTGCCGGTGCAGATATTGGTATTGGCTCGATTGTAGTAAAAGATGTCTCAGCTAATTCAAAGTTATCAGGATATTACGCAATTGATCACAAAATTTTTTTATATAATTATGTAAAAACATTTGGTAAAATTTAGTGTATGAAAAAATTTGATTCTATTAAGGTTGGACAAAAGGCTGAATTGACACATACAATTACTAATAGTGATATTAGTCAGTTTGTGCAGTTAACTGGAGATGATAATAGACTGCATCTTGATGAGGAGTTTTCAAGAAAAACAGAAATGCATAAACCTGTTGCTCATGGAATGATTAGTGCCTCGTTTATTTCAACAATAATAGGAACAAAAATTCCAGGTGATGGCGCTTTATGGTATTCTCAATCTTTAGAATTCTTAGCGCCTGTAAGAATTGGTGATACAATTCATGTTGTATCTGAGGTTACTAATAAAATTGAACGTACTAATTCAATAGAGTTATATACTGAAATTTACAATCAAGATAAAATAAAAGTATTAAGTGGGCTTTCAAAGGTCAAAGTAATCGAACAAATTGATGAAGTAAATTCCGTTACTACTGAACAAATTCAACAACCAAAAGTGGCATTAATAATCGGCGCCTCGGGAGGTATAGGTTTTGCAACTTCACAAAAACTAGCAAAATCAGGATTTAGAATGGCATTACATTACCACTCTAATAAAGAAAAAATAAATGAATTAATATCAATATTTCGAAATGATAAAATTGATGCAATTGGATTTCAGGCAGATATGAATAAGCCCAATGAAATACAAACTTTAATTACGGATGTATTAAATAGATTTGGTAAAATCGACGTTTTGATAAACTGTTCTACCCCTAAACTTCCTAATATTTTAATTGAAGAGGTTGATTATAATGAATTTGAGAAACACATAGACTTAAATATTAAATCTAATTTTTTATTGGTAAAAAGCCTAATACCTCACTTTAAAGCTAACAAAGGTGGTAGAATTATCTTGTTGAGTAGCCAAGTTACTGAGAATGCGCCCCCTCAGGGATGGTCATTTTATGTAACAGCTAAATGTGCTCTGATTGGATTTATGCGTAGTATGGCAATTGAATTAGCAAAATACTCAGTTAATGTGAATGCCGTTTCTGCTGGAATGACTGAAACTGATTTAGTTGCTGGTATCCCTGAGAAAGCAAAAATGTTGCTAAGAGCAAAAATACCTTTGTCTCGTTTGGCAACACCTGATGATGTTGCTGGTGCAATTGATTTTCTTTCATCTGACGCATCTAAATATATAACAGGAGAAACAATCAGAATTAATGGCGGACAATCTATGATTTAACAAATAATGAATACTCTTTCAGAAATACTTTCATATAATAGGAAAGTTAAAACACTTTCATATAATACAGAGGTTAATATTTCAATACTATCAAATATAGTTGTGAATCAATTAACTCATCCACTTTCGATGCTTTTTTATAAGATGGGTATAAAACCAAATATTGAATTTGGCGAATATGATAACATAGTTCAAGACTCTGTACGATTCAGTTCTTCTGATGTTGCTATTTTGTTTTGGGAATTAAATAATTTAATTGATGGCTTTCAATATTTAGGCACTCAATATAGCGAAGAGAATATTGACAAAATTGCATCAAAAACAGAGGAAGAATTGGTTTTTATCTTTAAAACGATGAACAATACCTCATTAGTATTGATAAATGAATTCAGTACAGACCCTTTTAATAATAATTTGATTCATGAAAACGCTATCGATAAATTATGTGGCCGATTGAATCATTTTCTTCAGGCAAACATACCAGCTAATTTTAAGATTGTTAAAATACAACGTATTATATCTCGCATATCTATAGAAAAATCTTTTGATTTGAGAAATTTCTATACTTCAAAAGCTCTTTATTCTTTTGATTTTCTTAAGGCATATACCGAAGATATTAAAGCTTTTCTAGCTTCTAGATTTGGAAAGGCTAAAAAAGTTTTAGTGCTTGATTGTGATAATACACTTTGGGGAGGAATAATTGGAGAAGATGGAATTAATGGTATTAAATGTGATTCAAGTACAAGTATTGGCAAGGTTTTTTATGAGGTACAAAAAATGATAAATACACTTATTGAAAGTGGTATTATAGTATGCCTAAACAGTAAAAATAATTTACATGATGTTGAAGAAGTATTTGCCGCTAACAAAATGCCATTAGACTTTAAGAAAGTGGTTGTTAAAAAGGTAAATTGGGAAAACAAAGTAAAAAATTTAGTTGAAATAAGTAGAGAACTTAATGTTGGAGTTGATAGTCTTTTGTTTATTGATGATTCTGATTTTGAGATAAATTTAGTAAAACAAGAATTATCAGATGTGGAAACAATTCAGGTACCAAAAGATATTTATCAATATCCATTGGTATTCAGAAAGACTATAAACCATTTCTATAATTTAAATTTTACAAAAGAAGATTTAAAAAAAACAGAAATGTATTTAGTTGAACAAAATCGAAAAATAGAACAAACTCAATTCGATAATCTTGATTCATATTTAGAATCCTTGAAATTAAATATGAATATTACTGTCAACGATATTTCTATAGTAGATAGAATAGCCCAAATGACTCAAAAAACAAATCAATTTAATTCAACCACAGTTAGACTAACTTCGAGTGAAGTAAAAAAAATAATGGAAATGAAAAACAATTATGTTTTTGCATTTTCTTTGAGTGATAAGTTTGGAGATTTTGGAATTACTGGAGTAGCTTTTGTTTCGATTTTTAACAAAATTGGAACAATTGATAATATATTAATGAGTTGCAGAGTTTTGGGAAGAAAAGCAGAAGAAACCTTCATTAATGAAATATTTAAATTTATGAAAAATAATGGGGTTAAAGAATGTCAAATACCCTTTGTTCTAACCAACAAAAACAAACAAGTAGAAGATTTCTTTAATAGAAGTAATTTCGTTTTAATTTCTTCTGAAGGAGAAAAAACGCTTTATAAATCAGATCTTAATATTAATTATAAACTAAAAATAATAAATGTAAAACATGAGAAATAAAATAGCAATAATTTTAAAAAATGTGTTTGAACTAGATGATAATTTCGATCAAGTACATTATGTTAAAGATCAAATTCCAACCTGGGATTCTATAAATCATATGAATTTAATTGTAGCTTTGGAGGAAGAGTTTAATATAAGATTTACTGAAGAAGAAATCAATGAACTAATTTCATTGGATTTAATAGAATTAATAATCAAAGACAAAGGAATATGAAAGCATTTTTAGAAAAAAAGAGTAAAATTAGAAATGGTGGTATCAAAATCTGTACCAGATGTATTTATGATGAAACAGTTCCAAATATAACTTTTGATGACAAAGGGGTTTGTAATTACTGTTATCAAATAGATGACATGGAAAAAATGTATCAAACTGGAAGCAATTATGCCAAAGAGAATTTGCAAAAAATGATTGACCAGGTAAAAAAAGATGGCAAGGGAAACAAATACGACTGTGTAATTGGAGTAAGTGGTGGAACTGACTCCTCTTATTTAGTTCATAAGATGGTAAAAGAATGGGGCCTTAGGCCTTTAGCAGTACATTATGATAGCACATGGAATACTGGTATCTCAACTGAAAATATTCGCAAAATGTTAGCGAAATTAAATGTGGATCTATATACGCACGTAGTTGATAATAAGGAGATGGATGAAATATATAAAGCATTTTTTAAATCAGATGTACCTGAAATTGAAGCACCTTATGATTTGGGGGTAATTGAGACTCTATATCGTGCTTGCAAGAAGTATAAAATCAAGTATCTATTTGAAGGTCATTCATTTCAAACAGAGGGAATATCACCTTTAGGTTCGATGTATTTTGATGGAGGGTATATTAAAGATGTTGTTACAAAATTTTCGAAAGTTAAATTTAAAACATATCCTTTAATGACTTTCTGGGCATTTTTAAAATGGATATTAGTATACAGAATTAAACGTATTCGTCCATTTTGGTATGTTACATATACAAAAGAAGAAGCTCAACAATTTTTAATGAAGGAATACAATTGGGAGTATTATGGAGGCCATCACTTAGAAAATAGAATGACTGCATTTTTTCATAGTTACTATTTGCCTCATAAATTTGAGTTAGATCAGCGTAATAATAGTTTATCAGCTTTGGTGAGAAGAGGAATCTTAAATCGCAATGATGCCATTAATCAATATTGTTCAGAACCAACTTTAGAGTCAGAAATACTTTCATATTTAAAAAAGCGACTTGGATTCAGTGACACAGAATTTGAAGCAATTATGGCTCGTAAACCTAAATATTGGTTTCACTACAAAACCTACAAAAAGAGATTTGAGTTTCTTGCACCTTTATTTTACATTTTCGCAAAAGCTGAGTTGGTTCCTATGAGTTTTTATATTAAATACTGTAAGAAAAATTCGATAAAATGATCATTATAGTTGATTACGGAATGGGAAACTTGGGATCAGTTCTAAATATGTTTAAAAAAGTTGGAGCAAATGCAAAAATTTCATCAGACCTCGATGAAATAAGTAAAGCAAAAAAAATACTTTTACCTGGTGTAGGTGCTTTTGATACTGCAATGAAGCGTATTAAAGAAACTGGAATGACTGAAATATTGAACCAAAAAGCATTGGTAGATAAAATACCAATTTTGGGTATATGCCTTGGCATGCAATTATTAACAAATAAAAGTGAAGAGGGAAAGTTACCTGGACTTGGGTGGATTGAAGGGGAGACATTTAATTTTAAAGACAGAATTGACGGCTCATTAAAAATACCTCATATGGGGTGGAATATTGTTGATATTAATAAAGAAAATGCTGTAACAAAAAATTTTAAAGGAGAAGTCAGATTCTATTTTGTTCATTCTTATTTTGTTAAAGTAAATAATCCAATTAATTCCATGATGACTTCTTCATATGGAATAACATTTGATTCTGCAATAGTAAAAGATAATATTTTTGGTGCACAATTTCATCCCGAAAAGAGTCATAAGTTTGGTATGAATTTATTCAACAATTTTGCAAAAATCTAATGCTTAGAACTCGTGTAATTCCGTGCTTACAGTTAATTGACGAATCACTTGTCAAAACAATTAAATTTGGCAAATATGGTTATATAGGAGACCCTATAAATACTGTAAGAATATTTAATGAATTAGAAGTTGATGAATTATGTTTTCTAGATATTAGAGCAACAAAAGAAAAAAGAGAACCCAACTTAAAAATTTTAAGCGAAATAGCAAACGAATGTTTTATGCCCCTTAGTTATGGTGGGGGCGTAAAAAATTTAGAAACTGCAAAAAAAATACTTTCAATTGGATTTGAAAAAATAGTGATTAATACTTCTGCATACTTAAATCCTAATTTAATTTCAGAAATTGCTAATTATTCAGGCAATCAAAGTGTAATTGCTTCTATAGATTTTAAAAAAAATATTTTTGGAAAATATCAAGTCTTTACACACGACGGAACGCAAAAACAATCAAAAGATCCTGTGATATGGGCCAAAGAGTTAGAAGAATTAGGGGCAGGTGAACTACTCTTAACTTCTATGGATTATGATGGTACATGGAAAGGGTATGATTTAGAACTACTAAACCGTATTACATCAGTTGTAAATATACCTGTAATTGCTAACGGTGGTGCAGGTAACATATCACATATTAAAGATGTTGTAAAAGTAGCTAATGTTTCTGCAGTTGCATTAGGAAGCATGGTTGTATATCAAGCTGAGGGCTTAGGTGTTTTAGTGAACTTTCCAGATAAAGATAAATTGAACACAATTTTATACTAATGAAAGTAGCTCTTATTGGTAACATGAATAACAATCATTTTTCGATGATGCGTTATTTTCATGATTTAGGTGTTGAAGCTCATCTGTTCAAATTTCAAAATGAATTCAAACATTTTCAACCTGAATGTGATACGTTTGAGATTGAAAAATGGCAGCCATTTATTCATCAAACAACTATAATTGATGGTGATTTTAAACAATTAATAAGATTAAATAAAAAATTTATATATGATACTTTTAACGGATATGATTATTATATAGGAAATGGAATGACTCCAGTTTATTTAAATAAAGCTGGAATACGTCTAGATATATTTTTACCATATGGTATAGGAATAGAATATACATACAGGCAAAATAAATCAGGAATTTGGGATTTCATAAAAGAGAAGATCGTAAAATTTGTTCAAGAAAATGCAATAAAAAAAAGTGTTTCAATTGTATGTACCTCTGAAGAAAAAACTATAAAAAAATCATTATCACTAGGAAAACGAACGGAGCGGTTATCAATACCAATGGTTTATTATAAAGAGAGCGAGAGTTTAAAGTGGCCGGTATCAGATGAAATTAAAAAAAGAATTCAAACGGCTGATTTTAAACTATTTTCTCATGTATCTCATGTAGAACATGAAGGAATGATTTACCAAATCAAACGAAATGACATTTTAATTGACGGATTTGCGCGCTATGTTCATAAAAATCCGGAACATAATTCCATACTAATTTTACTTAATTATGGTAATGATATAAATTTTACAAAAAAATTAATTAAAGAAAAAGGAATCGAAACAAAAGTTGTTTGGTTACCACTAATGATGAGAAAGGATTTAATGTTTTTGATATCGAAAATTGATATTGGTGCAAGTGAATTTGGTGGATATACTTGGGGTGGGACTGGATGGGAATTTTTATGTTTAGGCAAGATGTTTTTCCATTTTATAAACATGAATGAAAGTGAAATTGAAGAAACATTAAGTGCATCTATCCCTCCATTTATCAATACTAATGATTCTAATTTTATAGCAGAAAGACTTGAATATTACTACAATAATAGAGTTGAATTGAAAAATAATGAACATATGATTAAAGAATGGTATAAAGCCAATGCTGGTATTGAGTTAGCAGCTAAATATTTGAAATTGTTGTTAGAACAAAATAAATCAAATTGAATTTTGTAGCAAAGCTTAAGGAAAATACTTTATTTCGAAAAGCATTACTTGATACTAATTATTATTTTTTTGCACAAGTTGGATCAAAACTTTTAGGTTTATTAATAATACCATTTCTGGTAAGAATACTGAGTATTGAGGAATTTGCTTATTATGACATCTTTTTAATGTCAGCAAGTATAGCAACAACTTTGACCGTATTGGGTGTAGATTCAGGAATTTCAATAATGATTGCTGATCATAAAAACAATCAGAGATTAATTAATTTTTTGTTTACTTTTTCTTTACTAATTAGTATGTGTGCGGTTTTAATTTTATGGTTAATTTCATTATTTATTTTTCCATTAATTGAAACAGTTAAAGATATTATACCATATATTAATTATTTGTTTTTATACATATTATTTAATCTTATTTCATATCAAGTATTTAATTTTATACGTTGGATTGGAGAGGCAAAATCTGCCTCTATAATTGGATTTATTAGTTATTTTTTTGGTGTATTATTAGGATTCAGTATGATTTACTTCAATCCAAAACCTGTATTAGTTGATTATTTGTTTGGCATAACTATTGGTAATTTTATTGGGGCTTTAGCATCGCTCATTATTAGTTATAAATACATTTCTTTAAAATTGATTCCTGAATATTTCGTCTATTTAAAAGAATTAATGAAAATTTCATTACCGTTTGTTCCAAATTATTTGGCATCAAATTTAATGATGATGACTGATAGACTTGTTGTTGTCTCTATTTTGGGAGAAAAATCCCTTGGTATATATGCTCTCGCAAATAGATTTGCGCAGATTCCTAATTTTGGAATAAATATAATAACCAGAGGTTTTCAGCCAGTAATGTATCTAAATTACAAAGATACTAATGGATCATCACTAATAAAGAAGGTATATGATTATAGTCATTATATTTTATTACTTATATTACCCTTAATGTATCTATTCGCATCTCCAATAGTGAAAATATTTGGAGGTATAAAATATTATGATTCTATTCCATTAATTCCAATAATTACAATGTCAGCAATGGTATATGGAATTATTGGACTTAATGGTATGGGTTTTACAATCAAACGTAAGACTTATATGATTACTGTTATCTCCATCCTATCCATTTTATTAAATACAACTTTTAATTTTATATTAGGAAAATATTTCGGAATTAAAGGAATTGCAATTGGGGTATTATTAGTATCTTGTATAATTGGTTTTATATATTCATATAAATCAGAAAAATTATACAAATTCAATTATAATCTAAAATCATCTGCAATAATCTATACACTTATTACACTAATTACAACATTTTTAATTTTTTATATCTAAAATATGACTTCATTTGATAAATTAAAGTTCACTCCAAAAGAAGAAGAAATTCGAAATAAGATGATTACTTTGAAGAAGGAGGCTGGAACACATTCGCCTAGTATACATACTTTAACACAATTGATACCAGGTTTAAAAATCAAAGTTGATGCTTGTTTTCTTTCAAATCCATACGCAACAGAATTATATATGGATTATTTCAAAAGAGAGATAATTGATCAAAATAAATTGAGAGATTTACTTGAGTTTTATCCTTCTCAAAATGATGTTATTGCTTTTCTATTATCCAGTTCTATTAATATTGATCCTAAACAGATTTTTATTGGAAATGGTGCAATTGAAATAATTCAGGCTATCATACATCGTTTTGCAAAGAAAAAAATGGTAGTTAATATACCAACATTTTCTAGTTACTATGAATTTGCTCAGGATATGGTTGATGTAGAATTTTTTAAATTAAGAAAAGAAGATAACTATAATCTTGATATCATTGAATATATTAATTTTATTAAAGAACAAAAACCTGATACAATTGTACTTATTAACCCTAATAATCCTACTGGTAATTATATTTTAAAAGCTGATCTAATTAAAATTTTAAAAGAATTATCATTTGTTGAAAACATAATAATAGACGAAAGTTTTATTCATTTTGCATTTGAAGATGAATTTTATAGCGAAGTTACTTTATCTAAGTTGGTAAATGAATATAATAATTTATACATAGTCAAAAGTATGTCTAAAGATTTTGGAATTGCAGGAATCCGAGCAGGATATGCTATAATGGATGAAAAAAAAGTAAATCAGCTTTTGAAAAATGGTTACCTCTGGAATTCAAATGGTTTAGCAGAGCATTTTTTCAGATTGTATAGTCAAAAAGAGTTCATTGCAAATTATCAATTTGCACGAAAAAGGTACATTGAAGAAACACAAAAATTTATAATTGACGTATCAAAAGTTGCAAATATTAAAGTTTATCCAAGTTCTGCAAATTTTGTTTTAATTGAACTACCTGAAGAAATTTCATCAGAGTTAATAACTTCAATTCTATTAATTAGACATGGGATCTATGTTAGAAATTGTGCTGATAAAATTGGACTAGAGGGGAATTATCTAAGAATTGCATCAAGAGGTCAAGACGATAATCAGACTATTATTGATGTATTAAAGGGGTTATTTAATTGAGAAAAATTATAAGATATATCTTTAAGAGTTATCAGCATTTATTATTCAAAATTATTGTAGAAAAAACTCATAAGCCTCTACTAATAATTGACCTAGATAATACAATAGCAGATACCTGGCCATCATTAAATCAAAAATGGATTTCTGAAGATTTTAGGATTTTGAATTTGGAACCAATTAAACCGGTCATCGATTTTTTAAAAAAAAACTTTCCGAGTATTAGTTATGAATGGATATTTCTAACTAGTAGAACCTACAATTTAAGAATATCAACTATAAAGTGGTTAAAAAATCAGAATTTACCTGCAAATAATTCTAATGTTGTTTTAGTACAAAATCCTCTCGAAAAAATTGTTCTAATAAAAAAATATGTTAAAAAAAGAACAATATATTTTGATGATTTGACTTATAATCATGAAAATGGTGAAATTAAATACTATTCAACTGTCATTGAAGAATGTATGTTGCTTAATAATGTTCAATATTATGGTTACAAACAAATCATAGATATCATAAACAATCATGGCCAAAGTAATAAATAAAATAGTCTATTTATTTATTTTATTTTTAAAAATAAAGTGGATAAAAATATTTAATCTATATAATTCAGACTCAGAAAATGTTGTTTGGATATATCAGA
>JACCDH010772301.1_pt1 | contig 15625 bp, 12 predicted proteins | sample 7442481 | NCBI WGS metagenome assembly JACCDH01 (sample SAMN15323433, study PRJNA562643) | freshwater metagenome | isolation source: river surface water | place: USA:Blue River Watershed | collected 2017-08-15
AATGAAGGAATGAAGGAATGAAGGAATGAAGGAATGAAGGAATGAAGGAATGAAGGAATGAGGTCTTGTCAATGACCTAACCCTCTTTCTGTTTTTCATTCTTAAAATTTTGTCAGCTTCATAGGAGCAATATTATGATAGCGGCTTCGGTTTCTGTGTGGACTTGAGCTCCGGAGGAGCGATATAATAATAGAAACGGGGTTTACAGTTAGGTTTGAGCTCTAGCGGAGCGACATCATTTTCGTTTTTTAATCTATTGTATTCCTATGCAACTTGTTGCAGGATCAAAAAATAGCCCAAATATCAATTCGTACCAGGGCTGTCACAAAGAAAAAACTGAACTATCCAGCGGCATCTTAATAACCAGAAGGGAGATTTCGTGCAGCATAGAGATAGAATGAAAATGGAAATGAATAAAAAGACGAATCCTTTTAATACCTCATCCCTTCATCCCTTTATTCCTTCACCCAAGACTGAACCAAACGCACGTTGTTCTCTCCTACAACTTGCATCTGATATGCGCCAGCAGACCAATCGCTAACATCCAATTGGTGTTGGCGACCATTTAATTGCGTATTCAACACTTGACGTCCTTTCATGTCAAAGATCTGAATCCAATTGTTGCCTTCAAAGCCAGCGGCTTGAATATTGAAATTCAAACTCTCCCTAACAGGATTGTTATAGATTTCAATCAATTGCTCATTCGCCACCCAAGATTGAACACCATTGGTCACCGATACACAATTGCCATAGATGTAACTCGGTACGCGCTCGTACTGGTCGTTCACCACGTCTACAATTTCATCAATGCATATTGTTGTGGATGTGGTAACATCAAAGAACACGCGGCAAAAGGCATTGGGCACCGTGCTCATCGCGATATCGGTTAGGCCATCACACAAAAAATAAACCTGATTGTTGTCGTTAAAATCCGTCATCACATTGGTGATGCCTGGATAGATGGGCAATACATTGGTGATGTGAATTCCGCTCATTTGAAATTGGAAGGCGGTTAAATTTTGATTGAAATTTTTAATTTCAATATCCACCCATCCATTGGTGATATCGGCGTTGGCAATGGCCATACCAGCACTGCTATTGGGATTGATCAAGTCCTGTGGGAATTGACAATCGTTGTTCCAAATGGTTCCATTGTTCTGATTGAGCATACAGTTTTGAGCCAATGCCAGGTCATACACAGTCAAATTTCCGTTGCCATTCAAGTCGTTGCAGGGCGTGGCCGCCAAGGCCTCATCTGCCATTTGCTGCATGAATAACCCCAAATCCACATTGTTCAATGTGGTATCTGCATTCATGTCCGCAAACAAATGCGGTCCATCGCATTCCCCCATACAGTCCATGGTTGCAGATCCATTCAACTCTCCGGTGCAATCATAGTATTGCGTGCATTCCGCCAATACTTGGAATTCTGGAACTCCGTTGTTCCATTGTATATCCAAGCATACGTTGGCTGCATTGTTCTCATTGTTCGTCTCAATTCTACCCAACGCATCGGGCAAATATTCGGGATTCACAATGGCCATCAATCGGTATTGACCTGCAGGTACGTTGGTCAAATCTACCCATTGGCACTGCGTTCCTGCGCCATAGATGTCGTAACATCCGGCACTGATTCCCATGTCTCCGCAATTGTATTGTCCTGCTCCACAAAGGTCCATGACACAGAATCCGTTTTTGTGTCCCGCAGGAATAATATTGCCATTGACATCCATCAAACGGTAATCTCCATATCCCTCGTAATGCGTGTGTCCATGACAATTCTGCGTGGTGAACATGCCTGGATTGCTATTGGGATTGCCCAAATAATAATCCTCTTCACCCACATTGTTGATTTTTGCACTAAAAGCCAATACCCAACGGTTACCATATCCTGTCACGCACCCCTCTTGAATGTCACAATCATCCGAAAAGTGTTGAGACAAATAAAGAGAGTTAACCAATGCCAATGAATCAAACTCCAAGTCTGGCTGTGAGCAGAATGGACTTGGATAGTAAGCACAGCTACCATCATCCGTCGTTGCGGATGGATTAAAATTGCATGCCGCAGGATCTGTGCAGCCCGCAATCTGTCCCATAAAACTTAAATTCCAATTCAATACATCGACACATGCATCAGAGTAATCACCAATTCGAATGTAATAGGTATTGCCAGCGATTAAATTCACCGTAATGCTGGATTGCAGCCCGCAATAATCATCGTTATAGCTAAAAGTACCTTCAGCGAACTCGGTTACCGTAGACAAGCATGATTCGTAAATCCAAATTTTGGTATCACAATTAGCAAGATCGCACGTGCTAATGGTATGCATTCCTCCAGAATCAGGAGTAAAGACATACCAATGATCATCAAAAATAGTGGTGTAGGTAGCGCTGGTGGTGTAAACCAAATCGTTGTCTATGCTCTCGGCATTGGTGCAAACGGAGCCCAATTGCGCATTGCAAACAATGGTAAATAAGGCAAATAATAATGTAAAAAAGTTTTTCATGATTGGCGTTTCTACCACAAGAATACCACCGAAAAGACCTTTTTCCAAACCATCCAATGTTTTTAACTTTTACAGCTTTCAACTACTTCTTATGGGCTTCATCGTATCTTTAACCCATGGAACAGGAAACTTTTGATATTCATAATTTTGATACCATCCGACCATACACCAATGACGAATTGGTTCCGGCCATCGATCGAATTCTAAACGAACCGCTTTTTTACAAGATGATTCGTTGGGTTTACCCGGGTCTCTCCAAAAATGCTATCCATGGGATGATGCGCGGGGTAAAGTCAGTGGATGAATTCCAGTCAGAAATCTCCGGTCCTGCCTTTAAGCGGGTCATCGAAATGACCACCTCAGGCATGTCTTTTACCAATATTCAGTCTTTGGACCGAACCCAAGCCTACCTTTTTCTTTCCAATCACCGAGACATCATCTTGGACAGTGCCTTACTCAATGTTAGTCTTCTAGAAGAAGGTTACCGCACCACGCAGATTGCCATAGGAGACAACCTACTTCAGCATCGAGTGGTGGAGGATATTGTTCGTGCCAATAAGAATTTCATTGTCAATCGCAATGTGAGTTCCAAGGAGGTATTCTTGTATTCCATGCGTTTGTCCAATTACATTCGAAACACCATACAAAAGGAGAACAATTCCATTTGGATTGCACAACGGGAGGGCAGAAGCAAGGATGGGGATGACCGCACCGCAACAGGTCTATTGAAGATGTTTGCCATGATTGGCAATGGAGAAATCGAAGAAACACTCAAGTCTTTGCAAATGATTCCCATGGCCGTGAGTTACGAGTATGACCCCTGCGACATGCTCAAAACCAATGAGCTCATGCACATCAAATTGTTTGGTTCTTACGAAAAGAAAAAAGGAGAGGATGTGCTGTCCATGCTGACGGGAATCACTGGCCACAAAGGAAGAGTAAATATCACGGTTGGAGAGCCATTAACAGATCGCATAGAGGAGATGAAGGCCATTCAAAACAAGAATGAAAAGTATCGCCACCTCACACAAGCCATCGATCACGAGATGCACCGCATCTATAAACTGTGGCCCACCAATTACATTGCGTATGATTTATTGATGGGTACAAAAGACTACAAGGAGCATTATTCGAACATTCAAAAAATAGCCTTTGGCAATTACATCCGAGCCAACGTTTTTCGATTGAGTTTGAACCGCAAAAAGACATTGTTGCCCAAAGAAGGATTTTCCGCTTTGGCCAAAGAAATCATGTTGCAGATTTATGCCAATCCCGTTATTAATCGAAGAGAAATAGAAAAAACAACATGAGTGCATTTGCGGAACTGAAGATTACCAAGCAATTTATTGATGCACTGACAACGCAAGGCATAGAGCAGCCAACAGAGATACAAGCGAAAGCCATCCCAATGATCATTGCTGGGCAAGATGTGGTTGGCATTGCGCAGACAGGAACGGGCAAGACATTGGCCTATCTGTTGCCCATCGTTCAAAAACTGAAGTTCGCTCAAGGTACTGATCCTCGTGTATTGGTATTGGCACCAACCAAAGAGTTGGTGGTGCAGATAGAGAGGGTTTTGGCCAACCTCATCGTTAATACTGATTTGAGATATGTGGCCTTGTATGGGGGAATTGGTCCTAAAGCGCAATCGGAAAAATTGGAACAAGGTGTTGATATCATCATAGCCACCCCAGGTCGATTCTTAGAGATTTACGCCAAAAGGGTTTTCCTCACCAAAGCAATTAAAACGGTTGTTTTGGATGAGTGTGATAGAATGATGGACATGGGTTTCTGGCCTCAGCTCAGAGACATTCAAGAAAAAATCCCGCACAAGAAACAGCAACTCCTTTTTTCAGCCACTTTTCCAGATAAGGTGCAGCGAATAGCAGATAATTTTCTGTTGTTCCCCAATGTATTGGAAGTGACACCGCAGGCGACGCCCGCTGAAACAGTAGAACAATATCTTTACAACGTTCCCAATAATCCCTCTAAAATCAACCTATTGGTTCATTTGCTTGAAACCGATGATTCCATGTCACGCGTGATGGTTTTTTGCCGAACAAAAGAATGGGTGACCCAAATTCATCAGATACTGTTGGAGAAAAAATTGGGCAAGACGGTTGTCATTCATAGCAATAAAGGACAGAACGCCCGGATCAATGCCATGGACGAATTCAAGGCTGGCGATGTTCGGGTATTGGTAACCACTGATGTGACTGCGCGCGGCATTGACGTAGCTGAGGTTTCTCATGTGGTCAATTTTCAAATCCCGCATCAGCATGAGGATTACGTTCATCGAATTGGAAGAACGGGGAGGGCTTTCAAGACCGGTGTAGCCATCAGCATGATGGATGTAGCAGAGGTCTATCATGTGCGCAAGATTGAGCAATTGATGAAACAAGAAATCGAGCGCAAGGCCATTCCAGAAGGTGTGGTATTGACAGAGACCGTGAAGTCTGAAATGATTGCTCAAAACAGAGACATCGATTGGCAAAAGAGAAAGGATAACCCTGATTTCAAAGGTGCATTTCACGAGAAAAAATTCAAGTGGTCAACCAAGGACAATAAAAAAGATGGAAAAAAAGGAAATTTAAAACCGAAAAAACGGTTTTAGTGATTACATTAGATGCCCTTTTAAATTTTTTTTATGGAAAAAGACTCTAGAATTATCAATAAACTCAAAGCCAAATCTTGGCATGAGATGAAGTCCAATGACTCATGGTCTATTTTTAAGATCATGGGTGAATTTGTAACCGGTTACGAGCGCATGGGTGCAATAGGTCCTTGCGTCAGCATATTTGGTTCGGCCCGAACAAAGCCAGACAATCCCTACTACGGCATGGCCCGTGAGATAGCATTTTTGTTGACACAGAAAGGGTATGGTGTAATTACAGGCGGTGGTCCGGGTATCATGCCAGCCGGTAACCAAGGAGCCAAGGAGGGAAACGGAACCAGTGTTGGATTGAACATCGTTCTTCCTTTTGAGCAGCACAGTAACCCATACATTGATCACGACAAAAGCATCGATTTTGACTATTTCTTTGTGCGCAAAGTCATGTTCATCAAATACAGCCAAGGTTTTGTGGTCATGCCGGGAGGATTTGGAACCATGGACGAATTGTTCGAAGCCTTAACCTTGATTCAAACAGAAAAAATTGGGAGATTTCCCATCATCTTGGTCGGCAAGAAGTTCTGGGCAGGTTTGGTCGAATGGATCAAAGAGACTTTGCTTGTAGCAGAGCACAATATCAACGCCGAAGATTTAGATTTGTTTGTCATTGTGGATACCGCCCAAGAGGCGGTAGTGGAAATCGATAAGTTTTATAGCAAATATTTGCTCAAGCCGAATTTCTAATGTCCTCCATTTTGTATTTGCTGTCACCAGCCAAAAAGTTGAATATCCAACCTTTTGATTGTCCTGTCGCACCTACGCAACCCCGACACGACAAAGAAGCCAATGCCATCATGAAGGCCTTGAGAAGCTTGCCGGGCACTCAATTGGAAAAAGTCATGGCTGCCAAAGGGAAATTGTTGCAAGAAGTGGTGGACATGCATGCACAATGGGAAAAGTCCTCTGCCTTTCCTGCGGCAGCGCTTTACAATGGAGATGCCTACACGCGTCTGAATGCAAGGTCTTGGAGTCATGATACATGGGCTTTTGCCCAAACACACCTTTGGATATTGAGCGGATTGTATGGTGCGCTAAGTCCTACCGACCTCGTTCAGCCATATCGGTTGATGGTGGGAGCGCCTTGGTCGCCCCATCCCGATTTCAAGAACTTATATGATTATTGGAAGAAGGACATGAGCAAAGATCTACAGTCTAAGCAGCCGCAAGTTATTGTCAACTGCGCCTCTCAGGAGTATAGCGCCATGATCGAGGGATGGGCAGATTGTCCCATCATTCATATCGATTTCAAAGTGAAGAAGGGCGTCGAATTGGCGAGTGTTTCCAGCTTCTCCAAGCAAGCAAGAGGTGAGATGGTGCGATTGGCCATGGTGCAGAAGATTACCCAACCAGAAGATTTGAAGAAACTGGAGGTATTGGGATTTCAATTCAATAACAAATTTTCGGACAATCAAAACTGGATTTATGTCAAATGAACCTTGGTTTGATGTAGTTTCGCAACGCAATTAATCTACAATGAAATATTTATCAATTTTAGCAGTAGGAGCAATAATCTTTTTTGCTTCTTGTGGTAATAACGGTGGAACCGTTGAGTTGAAATCAGAAAAAGACAGTTTGGCATACGCCATTGGTTTGTCTTATGGCCAATATCTTTCTCAATTGGGAGAGCGCTATGACTTAGATTCTTTGGACATGGAAATCGTAAAGACGGCCATGTTGGATGCTTTGGATTCTAACCGCACCATGACTTTGGATATGGCTACGGCACAAACGTTTTTCAATTCTTGCTTGGAAAAGAGAGAAGAGGTGATGAGAAAGGCTGAACTTTCAAAATTTGAAGGCAACAAGCAAAAAGGAAAAGACTTTTTGGAGAAGAACAAAAGCCAAGAAGGTGTTCAAGTGACAGCTAGTGGATTGCAGTATAAGATAACTTCCAAATCGGGTTCAGGTAAAAAGCCGTTGCCAACCGACGTGATTAATGTGCATTACACATTGAAGAGCATCAATGGAGACATCATTGAAACCAGCAAAGAGTCAGGAGTGCCAGCAGAGTTTCCTTTGAATCGTGTGATTCCAGGATGGACAGAGGGCATGCAGTTGTTGGAGGTGGGTGATCAAGCCGTTTTGTATGTTCCTTTTGATTTGGCCTATGGAGAACGTGGAGGAAGAGGCATTGAGCCTTTTTCAACTTTGATTTTCGAAATAGAGTTTATCTGTATTGGCGAAGGCTGTGCGGGAACAAAAAAATAAGAAACCTCAACTAAAAATAGAAACATGAAAAAAGTATTCGGAAGTATTTTGGTAGCGTTAATGTTGTTGAACTCATTCAGTGCGGACGCCCAGACAAAGGACAAAAACAAAAAAACAAAAAAAGAAGCCACTATGAGTAACAACGATTCGTTGTCTTATGCCTTGGGCGTAAGCATTGGAAACAATTTAAAACAAGCCGGTGTTGCAGAACTGAACACCACCGTTTTGGGTGAGGCCATGAAAGCGGCTTTGGCCGGTCAACCTACGAGTATGAACGAGGAGCAGTGCAACATGATTATCCAAAAAGAATTGGGTAAATTGGCTGAAGCCAAGTCTGCTGAAGCGCGCAAAGGTGGTGAAGAGTTTTTAGAGAAAAACAAAGCCAATCCTGGTATCCAAATAACGGCTTCAGGATTGCAATATAAGACAAACGTTGAAGGAACAGGAGTAAATCCAGATGCTACAGATGAGGTAACTGTTCATTACGAAGGTCGATTGACTGACGGAACCATTTTTGACTCATCCATCAAGCGTGGAGAGCCAGCTACATTTGGTTTGAACCAAGTAATCCCAGGATGGACAGAAGGTCTTCAGTTGATGAAAGAAGGTGGAAAGACAACTTTCTATATCCCTCAGCAATTGGCTTACGGTGCGCAAGACATGGGAACCATCCCAGCGTACTCAACTTTGATCTTCGAAGTTGAGTTGATCAAAGTAAACAAGATGGACTAATCGTTCTCACCAATATTTTTGAAAAGCTGCTCGCAAGGGCAGCTTTTTTTGTGATATCTCGTTTCGGGAATTTCCCCTCCTGCCACGTAGTGGATAGGAGGGGTGTCCGGACGAGCGCAAGCGCTGTCAGGACGGGGTGGTTGATCCGTGCTGTTTCCGTTTCGCGCTCTATTTTATTATATTAGCCTAAAATTAGAAAAATGAAAAACATTTTTACCCTATCCCTTCAACTCCTCATTTCCACGTTCCTTTTCGCTCAAGCGCCACAGGGTATCCCTTACCAAGCAGTGATGCGCAATGCGGATGGAAGTGTGATGGCGAGTAGCGCCGTGAGTTTGACTTTCATGATCCATGATGCTTCTGCAACGGGTACAATAGTTTACCAAGAAAGCCATGACTTAAGCAGCAACACACAAGGATTGGTATCCTGTGTGGTGGGAAATGGCGTTGTCTCACAAGGCAACTTTGCCAATATCAATTGGGGCAGTGGAGCCAAATTTTTACAGGTGATGATGGGCTCAACGGATTTGGGAACTCAGCAGATGTTGAGCGTGCCGTATGCGTTGTATAGTGATGATGTTGATGTGCACGTGAGTTCAACTGGAGATACTTTGTCAATGGGAAATTCTCATTTGGTTGTTCCAGGGATTAGTGCGGCGAATCCAAATCATGGTGGATTGGGATCACAAGTGTTGGTGGGCAATTCGACATGTGCTAATGAATACATCAGCGTTACAGGTTGTGGAGGTCAGACATCTTTGACATATGATGCCCGCACCTATGACTTGGTGGAGATAGGAGGACAGTGTTGGTTTGCGGACAATTTGGCCACGGACCAATACCGCAATGGCGACTTGATTCCAACGGGTTTAGATAATACCACTTGGCAAAACACGACAACTGGCGCTTATGCTGTTTATAACAACGATCCCGGCAATGATGTCACCTATGGTAAGTTGTACAATTGGTTTACGACGGTGGATACAAGAGGCCTATGCCCCACAGGCTGGCATGTACCTAGTGACTGTGAGTGGATGTTTTTGGAAGGTAGTTTGGGGATGTCGGTAGCATATCAAGAAACGGTGGGATTTCGAGGCACTAATGAAGGTGGAGCATTAAAAGCTAACATCAATTGGAGTTCACCAAATACTGGTGCAACTAATAGCTCGGGTTTTACTACTCTTCCCGGTGGTTATCGGGATACAAGTGGAAGTTCTAATAGCCTTGGAAGTCTCGGTTATTTGTGGAGTACCTCATTAAATGGTTCAAATGGTGCATGGTATCGTAGGTTATATTTTAATGGTTCCAATGTTGTTCGTTATTCGAATTTTTTTCAGATTGGCTTCAGCGTCCGCTGCTTAAGGGATTAAGAAGGAGATGAATCGCTCTATTTTTGTTTTACTTTCTAAAAAAAAAAAATCGCTAGCTCTGGAGGATTAGCATGTTATTAGTATTTTGGTAATTGTCTCGTCCTAAACTAGTTTTACACAAAAGTGAATCAAATGAATAATGTAAACCCATTTCAGGATTAAATTCTAAATGTAAATTAATACCAGGACAAACACTAAAAAAGTTCAACTGTAAACCTTTATAGTTCGGATAATAAAGATGTCGCTCCGCTGGAGCTTTAATCTTAACTGCAACCGACATTTCTATTACGTTGCCGCTCCTCCGGAGCTGGAGATCTCAGGATTACCTTTCTTTTCTTCTAGATAATCTGTAAGTTAGATGTTGCTTAAAACAAAAAAGAATGAAAATGGGAATGAGAATGAATACTTAAAAACCTATCCCTTCATCCCCTCATCCCTTCAAAATCGCCTGCTCAATAATCCCAATAGCCTCTCTCATCTGCTCAGCATTGATGCACAAAGGCGGAGCAAAACGGATGATGTTTCCGTGTGTGGGTTTGGCCAATAATCCCAATTCCGCCATGCGTACACAAATGTCCCAAGCCTCGTGAGAATCTTCGTGGTCGTTGATGACAATGGCATTCAATAAACCTTTTCCTCTTACCAATACAATTTTATCGGTCTTGGCTTTCAATGCTTCCATGGCAGCGCGGAACTGTTGTCCCAAGGCCTCAGCATTCTCTGCCATCTTCTCGTCTTTCAATACTTGCAAGGCTTCCATCGCAACGGCACAGGCCAATGGATTTCCGCCATAGGTGGATCCATGTTCTCCTGGCTTGATGGTCATCATGATTTCATCATTGGCCAACACTGCGCTCACCGGCATGGTGCCACCAGACAAGGCTTTGCCCAAAACCAAAATATCTGGTTTAACGCCTTCATGATCACAGGCCAACATTTTTCCTGTACGGGCCAATCCAGTTTGCACTTCATCGGCAATCATCAATACATTGTACTTGGTGCACAATTCGCGAACACCTTTCAAATATCCTTCGTGCGGAACAACCACTCCAGCCTCACCTTGGATGGGCTCAAACATGAATCCCGCAACATTGGGGTTGTCTTTTAATACCTCTTCCAAAGCATTCAAATCGTTGTATGGAATTCTGAGATATCCACTCATGTAGGGTCCGAAACCGGCATAGCTGGATGGATCGTCGCTTGAACTGATAGCAGCCAAGGTGCGTCCCCAAAAGTTTCCATTCACAAATACCATTTGCGCTTGGTTGTCCGGAATGCCTTTTACATTGTATCCCCATTTGCGCGCCAACTTCACAGCGGTTTCGCCGCCTTCAACACCGGTGTTCATGGGCAACACCTTATCGTATCCAAAATAATCCGTGATGTATTTTTCATACTCGCCCAACTTGCTGTTGTAAAAAGCGCGAGAGGTGAGGGTGAGCTTTTGGGCTTGTTCCAAAAAGCGGTTGATGATTCTTGGATGGCAATGACCTTGATTGACCGCAGAATAGGCCGAAAGAAAATCCAAATATTGTTTCCCTTCAACATCCCAAACATGCACGCCCACACCGCGATCCAAAACTACGGGTAGTGGATGATAGTTGTGCGCTCCATACTGGTTTTCCCATTCCATCGCCAATTGGCTGGTCATTACTTCGGTATTCATTGCAAAATCATTTTTCGCAAAGGTAATGTCTTCGTAAATTTGCCGCTCAATAAATTAATAAAGCATGTCAAACAGAACTTTCACCATGATCAAGCCAGATGCAACAGCTGCTGGTAACACAGGAAAAATTATCGATAAAATCATCGAAGCTGGTTTCAGCATCAAGGCGATGAAGTGGACAAAATTGAGCTTAGCAGATGCTCAGAAATTTTATGAAGTTCATGCTGAGCGCCCATTCTACGGCGAATTGTGCGAGTACATGAGCAGCGCTCCAATCGTTGCAGCGATTTTAGAAAAGGACAATGCTGTTGAGTCTTTCCGTAACTTAATCGGAGCAACTGACCCGACCAAAGCTGAGCCAGGAACCATCCGTGCCATGTTTGCTACCAGCATTGCTGCTAACGCCGTTCACGGTTCTGATTCTGACCAAAACGCTGCCATCGAAGGTTCTTTCTTCTTTGCAGGTCGTGAATTAGCATAATGATCTTTTAATACAACATTGAGATGAGTAAAATTAAAGTAGCCAATCCCATTGTCGAGATGGACGGGGATGAAATGACCCGAATCATTTGGAAGAGCATCAAGGATAAATTGATTTTTCCTTATTTGGATTTGGATATCAAGTATTTCGACTTGGGTATGGAAAACCGTGATGCCACAGAAGATAAAGTGACTGTGGAAGCAGCGGAAGCTACTTTGAAATACAATGTTGCAGTAAAGTGCGCTACCATCACTCCAGATGAAGCACGTGTGAAGGAATTTGGTTTGAAGAAAATGTGGAAATCCCCCAATGGAACCATTCGTAACATTGTTGGAGGAACTGTTTTCCGTGAGCCCATCATTTGTTCTAACGTTCCTCGTTTGGTTCCTGGATGGACCAAGCCGATCAACATCGGTCGTCATGCTTTTGGTGATCAATACCGCGCAACAGATACCGTCATCAAAGGAAAAGGTAAATTGACCATGACTTTCACTCCAGAAGATGGAAGTGAAGCCAAAACATGGGACATCTACAACTACGAAGGGGATGGAGTAGGCATGGCGATGTACAATACCGACGAGAGTATCTATGGTTTTGCACGTTCTTGTTTCAACCAAGCCTTGATGCGCAATTGGAATTTGTACTTCTCTTCAAAGAATACGATTTTGAAAGCCTATGATGGCCGCTTCAAAGACATCTTCCAAGAAGTTTATGAGAACGAATACAAGGAGAAATTTGCTGCAGCAGGAATCACTTATGAGCACCGTTTGATTGATGACATGGTGGCTTTTTGCTTGAAGAGCGAGGGTGGATTTGTATGGGCTTGTAAAAACTATGATGGAGACGTTCAATCGGATATCGTTGCACAAGGTTTCGGTTCTTTGGGATTGATGACCTCAGCCTTGATTACACCGGATGGAAAGACCATGGAAGCAGAAGCGGCTCATGGTACTGTCACTCGTCATTACCGTCAACACCAGCAAGGAAAGAAAACTTCTACCAATCCCATTGCTTCCATATTTGCATGGACGCAAGGTTTGGCATTCCGCGGAAAGTTGGATGGCAATGAGGAGTTGATTCGCTTTGCGCAAACATTGGAGAAGGTATGTGTGGATGTTGTAGAATCAGGAAAAATGACCAAAGACTTGGCCGTTTGTATCCATGGTGATAAAGTACAACCAGAACATTATTTGTACACTGAAGATTTCTTGGATGCTATCGATGCTGAATTAAAGGCGCGCATGGCATAATTGAAGAAATTCTGATTTGAAAGGGCTGTCCGTTGGATGGCCCTTTTTGTTTTTAGAATGACTGAAGAAATTAAACTATTCTGTGATTCAAAGCAATTTTATCTGTTAAATTTCAATGCTTTATAAAATTACTCAATGGACTGAGTAATTTTACTCAATGCGTTGAGTAAATTCACGCGTTAATAAGATTACCATGAATTCAAAAAAGTCTATTGTTGTTTTCCTTTATCTGTTGAGCAATATTTTTGTTCTTTCTGCCCAAGATTGCATCAACTATTATCTCCGTTTTCAGTCCAATGTTCCTGCGGGTGGTCCTGGTGGTTTATTTTACAACATCACCGCAGCCAATTTAACGATTGGTGGAGGATCGGTGGACTTTACTTCGGGCAACTTGGAGCAATGGGACACCTTGTGTATGACGGCGGGATGCAATTTGACAATCACCATTGACATGGCTGGAGCACCGCAATTGGATGCTTTTGATTTTCAGATCTATGCCTTTGGACAGCCTTTGCAATTCATGTCATACGATGTCAATGGTTCTGTAATCATAGCGACATTTTGCTCCACCATCGGCTGTCCGACGCAAATCCAATCCCAGATGATGGATTGCGATACCTATGATTTCTATGTTCCTGCATATGTTGGCAATGTCAGTTGGAATTTTGGTGATACCTCCAATGATCCAACCGGATCCTATCAGCAACATACTTATTTGCAAGATGGGTTGTACAGCGTTATCGCCATGGTAGATGCGGCGGGATGTGGCCCTGAGTATACCTTGGTTCTTCCTGTCAACGTGGATTGTGCTACAACACAACTTTGTCCAACCCAATTGGTCTTGGATACTTTGACCTGTCAAGAATACTATATACATTTTAATACACCTGCTCCAGGCTCCGTAGACTGGCAAGTGGATGGATTCTCCTTCAGCACGCCAACTGCAGAGATGACCCAATTTTTCCCCAATGGCCTGCACACCATCATCGCCATTTACCATCCCACAGGTTGGGAAGGTTGTACCATGGGCGGTTGCTCAGATTGTCCCATCACTTTCTATGATACGGTAACTGTGGAATGTGATGTATGCGAACCTGTATTTATGGGTTTCACCAGTGTCCCAGATTTGGGAGGAACAGAAATGTTGTTTTACACCATCACCAATGAAGATGGAACTGTGGTCAATGAAGGGCAAGTGAATTTCACAGCCAATCAGCCGGTGTTTGATTTTTTTGACTGTTGGTTGCCCGGTTGTTATTATCTGGACATCTGTTCTGAAGGGGCAGTGGCGGATTCCAATTTTATAGTGGATGTAATAGAACCTTTGACCATCATCAGCAATGAACAATACACCACAGGGGTGTGCAATGGGCGTTTGTTACAACTCGGTTTAAATTCAGATTGTCAAATCAATCCGACAGATACATGTTCAGGCACATGGTTGTCTTGGAATACAATGGCCAGTTATTTAACCATGCCACCCACCTTTGATTTGGACACCTTGGCTTGGTCGGTCCTAGATCAATGGGGAAATACTCTAGCCGATGGTATTCAAGGTTTCTCCGAAGATTTCCCCGAATGGAGTGATTCACTGTGCTTATCATTGCCATTGAGTTGTTATCAATTACAGATGGATTTGTTGGACAATATTACAGGCTTGACTTATTTGGATGTTACCTGTCATGCTGATACCATAGTTCATTCAGGCATCATGAATGTGGTTCAAAATAGTTTTGAAGCCAACTTTCAATTGGAACAAGGATTGAATTGTTTTGGCAATGCCGTCCTGAACCGCGAAGAATCATCAATCGCCATTTATCCCAATCCCGCCAATGAAATCTTGAACATTCGCATGACTGACACTCATGCGAACCAACAACCTGTGATTATTTACAACATGCAAGGACAAAAAGTGATGGAAGCAATGATGAATTCAATGTTATCTTTAACATTGGACATCCGTACTTTATCTCCAGGAATCTATACCATTAACATTGGTGACACTTATCTTCGTTTTGTGAAGGAATGAGAATAGAGGATTGGTTTCTCAACGGATACTCGCTTACTCATAAGCCCAGCAGTGGTCAATGAAATTCCACTCATACTCACGGTTAAGCTTATTCAAGCATTAACATCATCCCCTCATTCCTCCATCCTCTCAAGAATACCTCTTTTTAGGTATTGCATTGAGAAAGGTGAATCATGAATCTTTGTGTTATCAAGAAAGATTCTAAATAATAATGAAAAAACAACTCCTTACAGCCATTGCAATTTTTATTGCTTCTTTAATTTTCGCGCAACCCAACAGCATACCGCGCCTTCGCCCTCCACAAAACATAACTAGGGATACCCTCCTTAAACCAATCGTTTTTTTCGATTATTCTAAAAAAGCGACCACCGAATTTCTTCCTGAATGGAAAGAAGGTGTCGTCTATGCAGGAAAAGCGACCTATGAGGTAACGGTGAAAAATCTTCAAGTGGATGCCAGTGGTAACGCCGCCCGTCAATGGATGGCCAAGGTTCCCGGTATGACCATTTGGGAAAGTGATGGCAGTGGCCTCAATACATCTATTTCTACACGCGGTTGGTCACCCAACCGATCTTGGGATTTGAATGTGCGCATGGATGGAATGGACATTGCCTCGGATCCCATGGGCTATCCTGAAGCTTATTACGCTCCGCCAACTGAATTCATCTCGAGCATTCAATTGATCAAAGGCGCAGGTGCTTTGGCCTATGG
>JACCDH011371498.1_pt1 | contig 15617 bp, 12 predicted proteins | sample 7442481 | NCBI WGS metagenome assembly JACCDH01 (sample SAMN15323433, study PRJNA562643) | freshwater metagenome | isolation source: river surface water | place: USA:Blue River Watershed | collected 2017-08-15
CCCGATGTTCCCCGAAACGCTTCACCGCCGGACCTGACAGCCCGCCCTGAAAGCCCGCCATGATCAGGCCAAACACCGCCAGCGTGGCCCCCACCATCGCCTCGGACCAACCGAACTTGGCGATGCCCCAGAAGGGCCAGATCGCCGGGTAGACCGAAGAGGAGAAGAAGAACAGGAACAGCACCGCACAGAGCGGCAAGACACCGGGATAGGTCTTGAACACGGCGAAAGCGCCGAAGGGGTTGGCGCGGCGCAATTCGAAGGGGCGGCGGTTTTCCGGGGCAAGCGTCTCAGGCAAGACGAACCAGCCGTAGATGAAGTTCAGGATCGACACCCCCGCCGCGACGTAGAACGGCACGCGCGGGCCGAACTCGCCCAGAAGCCCCCCGATGGCCGGGCCGATGACAAACCCCACACCAAAGGCCGCACCCATCATGCCGAAGGCCTTGGCGCGATCCTCGGGCGCGGTGATGTCGGCGATATAGGCGTTGGCGATCACCCAACTTGCCCCGCACATCCCCGCAATCGCCCGGCCCACGAACAGCCACAGGATTGAGGGCGCAAGGGCCGAAAAGATGTAATCCACGCCCAATCCGAAGACCGCCAGCAACAGCAAGGGCCGCCGCCCGAAGCGGTCGGACAGGTTGCCCGCCAAGGGGCTGAACAGAAATTGCGTGAAGGAGAAGGCAAAGAACATCCAGCCGCCGATCACCGACGCCTGCGACAGCCCCACCCCGCCCACCTCTTCGATCAGCGCGGGGGTCACCGGGATGATGAGGCCAAAGCCCACCATGTCCAAGAGGACCGTCAGCATCACGAAGGTGACGGCATGGCGCGACACCGGCACTCTGGCCGGTTGAGGGTGCGTTTCGGTCATGGGATCAGTCTTTCCGCAAGGTCCGGCAAGTCGTCAAAATGGTGCAACAGGGCCTCAGGTTCCAGCCGCGCGATGTCCGGGCCTTCGGGGCCAAAGGTGACCAAGGCCACCGGAACCCCCGCCGCCCGTGCCGTCTTGCGGTCGGTGTCGGTATCACCCACCAGCATCGACCGCGCCACCGTGCCCCCCGCCCCCAGCACAGAGGCGACATAGGGCGCGGGATCAGGTTTGCGAACCGGCAGCGTATCCGCCCCGATCAGCGCGCCGAACAGGTCGCGCACGCCAAGCGCCCGCAACAGGGTTTCGGCCAAGGCTTCGGGCTTGTTGGTGCAGACCGCCACCGCATCGCCCCGGCGTCGCAGCGCCTCCACCGCATCAACCGCACCGGGATAGAGCGTGGTGTGGACGCAGATCGCATCCGCATAGGCGGAAAGCAGCCGGGGATACTGGGCATCCACCATATCCTCGGACCATGCCCCCAACCGCGAAAAGCCAAGACGCAGCATCGCCCGACCGCCGTGGAAGGCCGTCAGCGTATCGGCGGGCGTCAGAAGATCGCCATGCCCCAAGGCCCGGAAACAGGCATTGGCCGAGGCGAGCAGATCTGTACTGGTATCGGCGAGCGTCCCGTCAAGGTCGAACACCACCGTCCGCCCCGCCCCTGTTGTCCTGTCCGACACGAAAAGCCCCCCAAACGCGCGTCTGCAATAACCCGCAATGTGATTTGACGGACCCGCCCCTTGCGGCCCACGCCCACCGGGGTAAAACGGGCGGCGTCGGAAAGAAAGGGTCAGTATGCAGGTTGCGCTCGTCATTCTCGCCGCGGGACAGGGAAGCCGGATGAATTCGGACCTGCCCAAGGTGCTTCACAAGGTGGCGGCGGCTCCGCTTCTGCACCACGCCATGACGGCCGGGCGCAGCCTTGACCCCGCCCGCACGGTGGTGGTCACCGGCCATGGCGCGGAGCTGGTCGAAGCATCCGCCCGCGCCTTTGACCCGGATGTGGCGACCGTCCGGCAAATGGAGCAAAAGGGCACCGCCCATGCCGTGCTGCAAGCCGCCCCGGCGCTGGATGGCTTCACCGGCGACGCGCTGGTGCTTTACGGCGACACGCCCTTCATCCGGTCGGAAACGCTGGAAAAGATGCTGGCCGCCCGCCGCCGCCATGCGGTGGTGGTCTTGGGTTTTCATGCCGCCGATCCGGGCCGTTATGGCCGTCTGGTGGCGGAAGGCGAAGCCCTGCACCGCATCGTCGAATTCAAGGACGCCTCGCCTGAGGAACGCGCCATAACCCTTTGCAATTCCGGGGTTGTCTGCGCCGATGCCTCCACGCTGATGCGGCTGTGCGCGGCGGTCGGCAATGCCAATGCCTCGGGTGAATATTACCTGACCGACATCGTGGAACTTGCCCGCGCTGAGGGGATGTCGGCGGGCTTGGTCCTGTGCGACGAGTCCGAAACGCTGGGTGTGAACACCCGCACCGAACTCGCCCGCGCCGAGGGCCTCTTCCAAGCCCGCGCACGGGCAGAGGCGCTGGAGAACGGCACCACCCTGACCGCACCCGAAACCGTGTTCTTCGCGCTGGACACCCATATCGGCCGCGATGCGATCATCGGCCCCGGCGTGATCTTCGGTCCCGGCGTCACGATTGAGTCGGGGGCCGAGGTCAAGGGCTTCTGTCATCTTGAGGGCTGTCACATCAGCCGCGGTGCCGATGTCGGCCCCTTTGCCCGTCTGCGACCCGGCGCGGAACTGGCCGAAGATGTGCATGTCGGCAATTTCGTCGAGATCAAGAACTCCATCCTTGGCGAAGGCGTCAAGGTCGGGCACCTGACCTACCTGGGCGATGCCGATGTGGGCGAAGGCACCAACATCGGCGCGGGGACTGTCACCTGCAATTACGACGGGGTGATGAAGCACCGCACCACCATCGGCAAACGGGTGTTCATCGGCTCCGACACCATGCTTGTCGCGCCGGTCACTGTGGGCGATGATGCGCTGACGGGCTCCGGCTCGGTCATTACGGAAGACGTCCCGCCTGAGGCGGTTGCGCTGGGGCGGGCGCGGCAAGTGAACAAGGCGGGTCTCGCCACAAAACTTTTTGAGAAATTGAAGGCCATCAAGGCCACCAAGAACAAGGGTTGATTTCATCATGTGCGGTATTGTCGGTATCCTGGGCAACCATGAGGCTGCCCCCATTCTGGTTGAAGCACTGAAACGTCTGGAATATCGCGGCTATGACAGCGCGGGCATCGCCACGGTGAACGGTGGCCGACTGGATCGCCGCCGCGCCGTGGGCAAGCTGGTCAATCTGGCCGACCTTCTGGTGCATGAACCGCTGGCCGGAAAGGCCGGGATCGGCCACACCCGCTGGGCCACCCATGGGGCCGCCACGGTGACCAACGCCCACCCGCACAAGGCGGGTCCGGTGGCGGTGGTGCACAACGGCATCATCGAAAACTTCCGCGATCTGCGGGCCGAACTGGCGGCGGCGGGCTACACGCAGGAGTCCCAGACCGATACCGAAACCGTCGCGCTCCTCACGCAACTCCACCTCGACCGCGGCCTCAAACCCGTCGAGGCCGCCCGCGCCACGCTGCAACGCCTGCACGGGGCCTTCGCGCTCTGCTTCCTCTTTGACGGCGAAGAAGACCTGATGGTCGCCGCCCGCAAAGGCAGTCCGCTGGCCATCGGTCATGGCACGGGCGAGATGTTCGTCGGCTCGGACGCCATCGCGCTGGCCCCGATGACCGACCGCATCACCTATCTCGAAGAGGGTGACTGGGCCGTCATCACCCGGCAAGGCGCCGAGATTTTCGATTCGATGGACCGCCGCGCCAACCGCGCGGAAACCCGCATCGCCATCGACTCGGCCCGCATCGAAAAGGGCGGCCACAAGCATTACATGGCCAAGGAAATCGCCGAACAACCGGTGGTGATCGCCGACGCCCTGAAGCATTACGTGGGCCAAGACGGCGCGCTGCGCCTGCCCGCGGCGCTGGACTTCACCTCGGTGGACCGCATCACCATGGTGGCCTGCGGCACGGCCTCCTACGCCTGCCATGTCGCGCGCTACTGGTTTGAACAGATCGCAGGCCTGCCCGCCGAAATCGACATCGCCTCCGAATTCCGCTACCGCGACCCGGTGCTGTCGCCCGCGCAAATGGCGCTTTTCGTCAGCCAGTCGGGCGAAACCGCAGACACGCTGGCCGCCCTGCGCTATGCCCGTGACAAGGTGGCCAAGGTGGTGTCGGTGGTGAACGTCCCCACCTCCTCCATCGCGCGCGAATCCGACCTCGCCCTGCCGATCATGGCGGGGGTGGAGGTGGGCGTGGCCTCGACCAAGGCCTTCACCTGCCAACTCACCGTGCTGGCGCTGATGGCGATCAAGGCGGGGCTGGATCGCGGTCGCCTGACCCCGGCGCAGGCCGCCGAACACCTGGATGCGCTGAGCAGCCTGCCAGGCCTGATGAACCACGCGATGGGCCTGTCGAAAGACATCGCCGCCGTGTCCGAGGATCTGGCCAAGGCGCAGGACATCCTCTTCCTCGGGCGCGGGCCGATGTATCCGCTCGCGCTGGAAGGCGCGTTGAAGCTCAAGGAAATCAGCTACATCCACGCCGAAGGGTATGCATCGGGCGAACTCAAGCACGGTCCCATCGCCCTGATCGATGCCGCCGTTCCGGTGATCGTGCTGGCCCCGCGCGACGCGCTGTTCGACAAGACCGTGTCCAACATGCAAGAGGTCATGGCCCGCCACGGCAAGGTCGTCCTGATCTCCGACGCCGCCGGGGTGGAAGAGGCGGGCCATGGCGCCTGGCAAACCCTGACCCTGCCTGAGGTCGCGCCGATCTTTGCGCCGATCCTCTATGCCGTGCCTGCCCAACTTCTGGCCTATCACACCGCCATCGCCAAGGGCACCGATGTGGACCAGCCCCGCAATCTGGCGAAATCGGTGACGGTGGAATGATCGACGAGGCACTGGCCACGCTGCGCGCGCTGGCGGATGATGACAAGGCGGCGGAGATGGCCGCCTATCACAAGGCTACGCGCGTTTATCTGGGCGTGACCGTGCCGCAGATCACCGAGCTCGCCAATGGCTGGCGTGAGCAATTGACGGTCGAGGATCGCGTGAGCCTCGCCGATGAGTTGTGGCAATCCGACATCCACGAAGCACGGGTTGCCGCCACCAAACTCCTCACCCAGGCCCGCCTGCGCCCCGATGACGGCGCCTGGGCGCTGATCCAGTCCTGGGTGCCCGATTTCGACGGCTGGTCGCTGGCCGATCACGCCTGCGACGCCGGACGCCGCCGCCTGCAGGCGGACCCGTCGCGCATCGACACGGTCGAAGGCTGGACGACATCGGACCATATGTGGACCCGCCGCGCGGCCTTGGTCATCACCCTGCCCTGGACCAAGATGAACTTCCCGAAAGACACCGACCTTGTCATCCGCGACCGCGTGCTGGGCTGGGCCGCCAGCTACACCACCGACCCGGACTGGTTCATCCAGAAGGCCATCGCCTGGTGGCTGCGCGATCTGTCCAAACATGACGCCGCGCGCAGCCGCGCCTTCCTTGCCGCCCATGGCGACAAGATGAAAGCCTTCGCCCGCAAGGAAGCGGCCAAATACCTCTGACCCCTTCCCCGTTGCTGAAATATCCCACGGGGGTGTGGGGGTGTGAAACCCCCACCCGCTTTGGCCTGCGCGCCCGCGCAGGGCAAAGCTGACCGCGTCGGCGCGGGCCTGCCCGCGCCGTCCGCTTGATCACTCGGCGATGACCGTCACTTCCGGCAGGTCGGTCAAACCCAGCCCCAGCGCCCGGAACGCGGGCAAGGACAGTTGCGCCGCCCCGACACCGGGGCGCAGATCGACGGCCACGGACTGGCCCGATGCGGCGGTGACGCGACCCTTGCCTGCGGCGGTCACGAGGCCGCCTTGCAGCCAGAACCCCGTCTCGGCCGGATTGCCCAGGGACACCCGGACCTTGCCCAGAACCGCCCCGCCTGCCGGGGGCGTGGCAAGGGCCGCCGCGCGTTCCGCCGCGCTGGTGGTATCCAGCGCATCGGCGCTCTGCCCGCCCGCCATGCCGGGCAGGCGCTGGGTCGTGGGAGCCGCAGCCACAGCGGGGGCTGGCGCGGCGCGCCCCGAATCGGGCACGGGACCGCTGCGCAGGGTGTCCACCACGCCGCAGCCCGACAGGCCAAGGCCCATGGCGAGGACGGCACCGAAAGAAAGACATGTTCTCATCATGCCCCCGACGATAGTCTGACGTTTCCGCCGCGTCCATCGCCGCTTCCGCGCTTGCGGGGAAAGCTGCCACTGCCTACCTTCAAAGGATGGACACGCGCCCGCCCCTGCCCGCATCGACACCGCTGATCGACCCCTTCGCCCGGGCGATCTCTTACCTGCGGGTTTCAGTCACCGACCGCTGCGATTTCCGCTGCGTCTATTGCATGTCGGAAAACATGACCTTCCTGCCCAAGGCAGACCTTCTGACGCTGGAAGAACTCGACCGGCTCTGTTCCGCCTTTGTCGGCATGGGCGTGCAAAAGCTGCGGATCACCGGGGGGGAGCCCTTGGTGAGGAAGGGCATCATGACCTTCTTTCGCGCCATGTCGCGGCACCTCGACTCCGGTGCCTTGAAGGAACTGACGCTGACCACCAACGGCTCGCAACTGCGCAAACACGCCGCCGAGCTGGCGGAATGCGGGGTGCGGCGGATCAATGTCTCGCTCGACACGCTGGATGAGGCGAAGTTCGCCGACATCACCCGCTGGGGCCGCTTGGCCCAGGTGCTGGACGGCATCACCGCCGCAAAGGACGCGGGACTGAAGGTCAAGATCAACGCCGTGGCGCTGAAGGGCTTCAACGAGGATGAACAGTTCAGCCTGACCGACTGGTGCGCCCGCGAAGGCCATGATCTGACCTGGATCGAGGTCATGCCGATGGGTGATCTGGGCAATGAAAACCGTCTGGACCAGTATTGGGCGCTGTCGGACCTGCGCGCGCGCTACGCGGATCGGTTCACCGTCACCGACCTGCCCGACCGCACCGGCGGCCCCGCCCGCTATGTCCGGCTGGAAGAAACCGGCCAGAGGATCGGCTTCATCACGCCTTTGACGCATAACTTCTGCGAAAGCTGCAACCGCGTGCGCCTGACCTGCACCGGCGAGCTTTACATGTGCCTCGGCCAAGAGGACATGGCCGACCTGCGCGCGCCGCTGCGGGCCAGTCCGGATGATGCCGGGTTGGAACAGGCCATCCGCGCCGCCATCGCGCGCAAACCCAAGGGGCATGACTTCGACTATTCGCGTCAGTCCGTGGCGGGCAAAGTCGGGGGTCAGATGTCCCGCCACATGAGCCATACGGGCGGCTGAACGGTAGGTTGATCGGGCGGCCCACCGTCACGAAACCGATACCCTTCGCCGTCATGGCTTCCGGCACCATGACGGAGTTCTGCCATGCTGCTGTCCCCTGATGCCCTGCACGCCGGCGATCCCTTGCGCCTTGGATGGGAGGAATGGCTGTCCCTGCCCGCCCTCGGCCTGCCCGCGCTTTTGGCCAAGGTGGACACCGGCGCGCGCACCTCGGCCCTGCACGCCTTTGACATCGAGGCGTTTGGCCCCGTCCAAGCGCCGATGGTGCGATTCACCGTGCACCCGATCCCCGGGCGCAGCGATGTGATCGTCAACTGTTCGGCCCCGATCCTTGACCGGCGCGACGTGACCTCGTCGAACGGTGAGACGGAACAGCGTTTTGTCATCCAGACCGAGGCTGGGATGGGCCCCCGCCGCTGGCCCATCGAGGTGACGCTGACCGACCGGGGAAACATGGCCTATCGCATGCTTCTGGGGCGGCAGGCGCTGCCCGAGTCGACGATCATCACCCCGACAGAGGCTTTCCTTCAGCCACGGCTGAGCTTTGATCCCTATTTCGCCCCGGCGGGCAAGGTGCCCTTGAAACGCGCGCTGCGCGTGGCGGTGCTGTCGCGCGAAGGCGGGGCCTATTCCACCCGCCGTCTGGTCGAGGAAGGCGTCAAGCGTGGCCATGCGGTCGAGGTGCTGGACACCTCGCGCTGTTACATGGCGATCAATGCGCTGTCGCCCGAGATTCATTACGACGGACGCACCCTGCCGCATTACGACGCGGTGATTCCCCGCATCGGGGCGAGTGTGACCGCCTATGGCGCGGCGGTCCTGCGGCAGTTTCAGGCGCGGGGGACATGGATCGTCAACCCGCCTGACGGCATCGTGGCCAGCCGCGACAAGCTGCATGCCCATCAGATCTTGGCCCGCCACCAGATCCTGATGCCGGAAACCGCCTTTGCCTCTTCGCCCAAGGACACGGCCAATCTGATTTCGCTGGTGGGGGGTGCGCCGCTGGTGGTGAAGCTGCTGGAAAGCGCGCAGGGCAAGGGCGTGGTGCTGGCCGAAACCCAAGGGGCCGCGCAATCGGTGATCTCGGCCTTTCGCGGGCTGAAGGCGGATTTTCTGGTGCAGGATTTCGTGGCCGAGGCAAAGGGGGCCGACATCCGCTGTCTGGTCGTCGCCGGGCGGGTCGTGGCCGCGATGCGCCGCCGGGCCGCCGCCGGGGAGTTCCGGTCGAACTTGCATCAGGGCGGCAGCGCGGAACCCGTACGGATCAGCGCCAAGGAACGCGAGACCGCCCTGCGCGCCGCCCGCGCCTTTCGCCTGACGCTCTGCGGGGTGGACCTCTTGCGCGCCTCCGAAGGTCCCAAGGTGCTGGAGGTCAATTCCTCACCGGGGTTCGAGGGGATCGAGACCGCGACCGGCAAGAACGTCGCCGCGCGGGTGTTTGACGCCATCGAACGCAAGGTCTGCCGTGTGCCCTCCATCCGGCGCTGAGCGGCCAAAACGGTCGCATGGGGCGGGCTGACGCAGCCCCTCGCAACCGCAGCGAGACGCACCATATCTCCCCCAGTCGAGAAAAGGTGAGTCATGGATACGCTGATCCTCTCCCGCATCCAGTTTGCGGCCAACATTTCCTTCCACATCCTGTTTCCCACCATCACCATTGCACTGGGATGGGTGCTCTTGTTCTTCAAGCTGCGCTACAACCGCACCGGGGAACGCAAGTGGATGGACCTTTACATGTTCTGGGTAAAGGTCTTCGCCCTGTCCTTCGCGATGGGGGTGGTCTCGGGCATCACCATGTCCTTCCAGTTCGGCACCAACTGGCCGGGCTTCATGGAGACGGTCGGCAATGTGGCAGGGCCGCTTCTGGCCTATGAGGTGCTGACCGCGTTTTTCCTTGAGGCGGTGTTCCTTGGCATCATGCTGTTCGGCGCCTCCCGCGTACCGGGGTGGGTCCATACGCTGGCCACCGTTCTGGTCGCCTTCGGCACCACGATGAGCGCGTTCTGGATCCTGGTGTTGAACTCGTGGATGCACACGCCAGCGGGGTTTGAACTGCGCGACGGCGTGGTCCATGCGACCGACTGGATGGCCATCATCTTCAACCCGTCGCTGCCCTACCGTCTGGTGCATATGCTGCTGGCCTCGGGCCTGACGGTGGCCTTCCTGATCGCGGGGATTTCGGCCTATCGCTGGCTGCGCGGGGACCATGCGCCCGCCGTGGCCAGCGGCCTGCGCTTTGGCGTGATCCTCGGCGCGGCGCTGATCCCGTTGCAGATCCTTGCGGGCGACATGCATGGCCTGAACACGCTGGAGCATCAGCCGCAAAAGGTCGCGGCGATGGAGGGGAATTGGGAGACCGGGCCGAACGTGCCCCTCGTCCTCTTCGCCCTGCCGGATGAGGCCGCGCGCGAGAACCGGTTCGAGATTGGCATTCCCTCCGGCGCGTCGATCATCCTCAAGCATGATCCTGACGGGGTGGTGCCGGGGCTGAATGACTTCGTGGCCGCCGATGGCACCGTGCTGCATCCGCCCGTGGCGCCTGTGTTCTGGGGCTTCCGGGTGATGGTCGGGACGGGAATGCTGATGCTGGCCGCCGGTGCGGCGGGGCTGTGGTTCCTGCACCGGCGCGGCGCGACGGCGCTGCCCCGCCCCTATCTGATGGCGCTGGTGGGCATGAGCTTTTCGGGCTGGGTCGCCACGCTTGCGGGCTGGTATGTGACCGAGATCGGCCGTCAGCCTTGGCTGGTGCAGGGCGTGCTGACCACCGCCGATGCCGTGGGGCCCGTGGCGGCAGGCATGGTGCTGACCACGCTGCTGGCCTACCTCGCCGTCTATGCCGCGCTGTTGGTGGCCTATGTCGGCGTGATCTTCCATCTGGCGCGCAAGGGCAGTTTCTTTGCCCCGCCCGTCACCCCTGCCCTGCAACCGGCGGAGTAACCCCATGTTCGCGCCCGATGTGCTGCCGCTGATCTTTGCCTTCCTGATGGGGCTGTCGATCCTGCTTTATGTCATCCTTGACGGCTTCGACCTTGGCGTCGGCCTGCTGTTCCCCTTTTCGGAACCGGATGAGCGCGACCGCATGGTCGCCTCCATCGGGCCGTTCTGGGATGCCAATGAAACATGGCTGGTCTTGGCCATCGGCATCCTGCTGGTGGCCTTTCCCGCCGCGCATGGCGCGATCCTGACGGCGCTTTACCTGCCTGTGGCGGTGATGCTGATCGGCTTGATCCTGCGCGGCGTGGCGTTCGAGTTCCGCGCGAAGGCACCGCTGGTGCACAAGGGCCGCTGGGATGCCGCGTTCTTTACGGGCTCTCTGATGGCCGCGCTGTCGCAGGGGTTCATGCTGGGCCTCTATATCATGGGCCTGCGCTGGGGCTGGGCCGAGGTCGCCTTTGCCCTGCTGACCGCGGGGGCCCTGACCGTGGCCTACAGCTTCATCGGCGCGGCTTGGGTGATCTTCAAGACCGACGGTGCCTTGCAGCGCAAGGCAGTGACATGGGCGCAGGGCGGCATCTGGGGCGTGGTGATCGGGATGGGCGCGGTCTCGGCCGCGACGCCGCTGGTATCGGCGCGCATCTTTGACAAGTGGTTCCGCTTCCCTGAAATCGTCACGCTGGCCCCCCTGCCCCTGATGGCGGGGGCGCTGGTCGCGCTCTTGTGGATCGCGCTGAAGCGCCTGCCCGCGCCGGGGGACCATTTCGCGTGGTTCCCCTTCGCCGGGGCGACGGCGCTGATGGTCTTGGGCTTTTCGGGGATGGCCTACAGCTTTTTCCCCTACATCGTCCCGGAAAAGTTGACGATCCTTGAGGCGGCTTCCAGCACCGAAAGCCTGTCGATCATCCTTGTGGGCACCCTGATCGTGCTGCCGGTCATCCTGTGCTACACGGTGCTGGCCTATACGATCTTTCGCGGCAAGGCGACGGCCCTGCGCTACGACTGACCAACGGGGGCGGGATCACCGCCCCCCATTCACCGCCCCCGGATGCGCGGGTCCAAGGCGTCGCGCAGACCATCGCCGATGTAGTTCACGCTCAGCACCGTCAGCGAGATGGCCACCCCGGGCCAGACCACCCGTTCGGGATAGACCTGCATGTATTGCAGGCCATCGTACAAAAGCCGTCCCCATGTCGGGAAATCCGGCGGGAAGCCAAGGCCAAGGAAGGACAGCACGGATTCCGTGATGATCGCCTCGGCCACGCCCAAAGTCGCCGCCACCATGACCGGGGAAATCACATTGGGCAGGATGTGGCGCAGGATGATCCGGTTGGGCCGCGCACCGATGGACCGGGCGGCCAAGACATATTCGCGCTCCTTCAGCGTCAGCACCTCACCGCGCACGATGCGCGCGGTGGCCATCCACGACGTGATGCCGATGGCAAAGACGATCAGGGTGAAGGCCCCCATCTCCGGCCCGATCAGCCCGGCGATGCGGTCGCGGAACAGCATCACCATGACCAGAAGCAAGGGGATCAACGGCAGCGCAAGGAACATGTCGGTCAGGCGCATCAGCGGCCCGTCAAGGCGGCGGAAATACCCGGCAAGCACCCCGATCAGCGTGCCGAACACGATGGCGATGCCCATGGCGACCAGACCCACCGCCAGCGAGATCCGCCCCGCCAGCAGCATCCGCGCCAGCATGTCGCGGCCCAACTGGTCGGTCCCCAAGGGAAAGCGCAATGACGGCCCCTGGTTCTTCAGCTTGATCGCCTGCGCGACCGACAGCTTTTCGGGCACCCAGAGGTAAGGCCCGATCAGCACGGCGATGATCAGCACCGACAGCGTGATCAGCCCGAACATCGCGCCCTTGTGGCTGCGGAACTGCACCCAGACATCGCGCAACGGGCTGGAGGGTTTGGGGACGGCGCTGGTGTCAGTCATAGCGGATCCGGGGGTCCAAGAGGCCATAGATCACATCGGCGATCAGGTTGAAGAGCACGATCAGCACGGCAAAGATAAAGGCCAGCGTCTGCACCATGGGAATGTCATTGGCATGGATCGCGCCGATCAGCGCCGCCCCGATGCCGTTCACGCCGAACAGGTTTTCCGTGATGATGGCCCCGCCAAAGATCGACGGGATGCCCAGCGCGATGACGGTGACGACCGGGATCAGCGAATTGCGCAGCACATGCTTCAGGACCACCACCCGCTCGCTCATGCCCTTGGCGCGGGCGGTGCGGACGTAATCCATCGCCATGTTGTCCAGCATGGACGAGCGCATGTAGCGGCTGATCGCGGCGGCATTGGCGAGGCCCAGCGTCATCACGGGCAGCGCCATCTGGCGCAGGCGCTGGACGAAACTCTCCCAATCGGTGACGGTCAGCGTGGTGTCATATTTGGTGGGAAACCAGCCCAGCCAGACGGCGAAGATGATGATGAACAGCGTGCCGGAAAAGAAGGTGGGCACGGAGAAGCCGATCATGGCAAACAGGGTGCCCGCCTGGTCAAAGACCGAATATTGTCGATAGGCCGAATAGATGCCGATCGGCACCGCGATCAGGATGCCCACCAGATAGGCCGTGCCGACCACGGTCAGGGTTTGCGGGATGCGCTGTCCGATGATGTCGAAGACCGGGCTGCGCGATTGCCAGGACAGGATGCGCTGCTCGCCCTCGACAAAGGCGGTGCCGAACCAGCCATCGACCAGCGTCATCGGCTCGACCCAGAAAAACTGTTTCAGCCACAAGAGATAGCGCACGAAGACCGGCTGATCGGCCCCCATGGCCGCAATCATCTTCTGGCGCACCTCCGGCGGGACCGTCAGAGGAATTTCGGACATGGGCGATCCGGGCGCGAGATCGACCAGAAGAAAGATCACAAGACTGATGACCAGCAAGATGGGAATGGCCAGCAGCAGCCTGCGAAGGGTGAAGGTCAGCATGCCCGGTGCGCCTTGGGATTGAGCTATGGGACAAGTTCGTCAGATGGGACGAACGGGGGGTGAGGGGGGCCGGTCTCGGCCCCCCTCGGTTCAGGTCACTTCACGCGGAACCAGTCCGCGACGTTCCACAGTTCGGAGTCCCATGCGTTGATCTGCACACCGCCCAGCGCGTTGGAATGCGCCGACAGCGTGCCGCGGTGGACCAGCGGAACCACGATCATGCTGTCCTTGGTCACCATGTCGTTCAGCTTCTTGGCGATCTCCTGACGCGCCGCGATGTCGGTCGTGGTGGCCAGCGTCGCATAGAGCGCGTCATAGTCCGGGTTGCAGAAGCGGTTGATGTTTTCGCCCTGCCACTGGGTTTCCGGGCTCGGCGCGTTCTTGCACTGGTACTGGCCCAGATAGCTTTCCGGGTCCGGGCTTTCCGAGTTGTTGGCATACATCTCGACGTCGGCATAGAACTTCTGGAAGGTGTCCGGCGAGCCGGGATCACCGCCGAAGAACACGCCCGGATCGATGGCTTTGAGTTCGACGTTCACGCCAAGCTCGGTCCACCAATCCTTGATCAGGGCTTGGAAGTCCTGACGGATCGGGTTGACGGTGGTCTGATAGAGGATGTTCAGCGGCTTGCCATCCTTGTCGCGGATGCCGTCGCCATCGGTGTCGGTCCAGCCGGCCTCATCCAGCAGGGCTTTCGCGCCTTCCATGTCCTGCGTCAGGCAGCCGTCATTGTCCGACGCCCAATCGGCCGGGCCGGGGATGACGTTGCAGGTGGGCTTGCCGCCCGCGCCATAGCCGACTTCGACAAGAATCGAGCGGTCGATGGCTTTGGACAGCGCAGTGCGCACCTTGATGTCCGACAGGATCGGGTGGGGGTGCTTGGCAGTCGAACGTTCGCCTTCCGGCAGGTCGGGCGACGGGTCGGTCGTGTTCATTTCGATCCGCTCAACCAGCGTGCCGAAAGCCACGACGAATTGCCCTTTGCCCGCAGCCGTCATCGACGCTTGGGTTTCGGGGGGGATCTGGGTGTTCCAGGCGTAGTCGAATTCGCCGGTCTCCATCACGACGCGGGCCGAGCCTTCGGCATCGCCGCCGCCCTTGATCACAGCCGTCGCAAATGCGGGCTTGGCCGGGTCACGGTAGTTCGGGTTGGCGGCCATCGACACGGTGTCGTTGACGGTAAAGCCCGTCACCATGAAGGGGCCGGTGCCCACGGGCATGTTATTGGCATCGGTGCAGGTGGGGGCAGCGGCGCCAAGGCAGGCTTCAAACTGCTTTTTCTGCAGGATCGGGGCAAGGGCCGAGACGAAAGCGGTATAAGGGTTCGCCTTGGGGCCGGTGAAATTCACCTTGATGGTCGAGGCATCGACCGCCTCGACCGAAGCGATGCCTTCGTATTTGGTCGCCTGCGAGCAGCCGCCCGCCGGATCGGTGCAATATTGCCAGGTGAACACGGCGTCATCCGCCGTCACCGGCGTGCCATCCGACCATTTCAGGTCCGGCAGCAGCTTCCAGGTGATCGAGGTCATGTCCTCCGAGATGCCGCCATTTTCCTTGGTCGGGATTTCGGTGACCAGTTTGGGGACCAGCACGCCATCGGGCGTCAGGCCCGCCAGCGGCTCCAGCACCATGGACGCGGCATAGATGTCCTTGGTGCCGCCCGTGAGATAGGGGTTCATGATCGACACGGCCTGCGGGAAGGTAAGCTTCACTTCCCCGTCCGTGCCACGCTCGGCATAAGCCGCCGGGGCCAGCACAAAAGCTGCGGCCGCGCCCATGAGGGCGGTTTTGAATTTCATTGGACCTCTCCTAGTTGTTTGGGCTCTGTTGCCTCGGTTCCGCCCGGTTGGGCCGGGCTGGATTTGGTTATGGCGGGGAAAAGGTGGCAGGCGACCAGACGGCCCGGCTCCACCTCGACCAGATCAGGCTTTTCCACCCGGCAGCGGTCAAAGACCTTGGGGCAGCGGGTGCAGAAATTGCAGCCCTTGGGCGGATTGGCGGGGGACGGCACATCGCCTTGCAGGATGATGCGTTGCCGCGCCCCCTCGCGCGATGGATCGGGTTCGGGCACGGCGGACAGAAGCGCCTCGGCATAGGGGTGCAGGGGACGGTCATACAGCGCATCCCGCGGCGACAGTTCCGCGATCCGGCCCAGATACATCACCGCCACTCGGTCCGCGATGTGGCGCACCATGGACAGATCGTGGCTGATGAACAGATACGTCAGGCCCAGATTGTCCTGCAAATCCTCCAAGAGGTTCACCACCTGCGCCTGAATCGACACATCCAGCGCCGCGATGGGTTCATCGCAGACGATGAACTTGGGGCTCAGCGCCAAGGCCCGCGCGATGCCGATGCGCTGACGCTGGCCACCGGAAAACTCATGCGGGTAGCGGTTGGCGAAACGGCGGTTGAGGCCGACCTGATCCATCAACTCCAGCACGCGGGCCTGTTTGCGGTCGCGGTCCCAATCGGATTGCTC
>JACCDH010152385.1_pt1 | contig 15615 bp, 15 predicted proteins | sample 7442481 | NCBI WGS metagenome assembly JACCDH01 (sample SAMN15323433, study PRJNA562643) | freshwater metagenome | isolation source: river surface water | place: USA:Blue River Watershed | collected 2017-08-15
CATACATATTCAATATATTTAGATGGTTGATATCCTAATGCAAATACATGGCAAGTATCAACACAAATACGTATTTTTTCTTTATATTCACTATTTTCAGTAAAACTTTCTATAAATTTAACAAATTCTTCCATATTTGTTAACATTTCCGTTCCTTGACCTGCTGGAGTTTCAAGTAAAAGAGGACATCTTTGATCGGTAAGTTTTAATATTTCATTAATAGAATTAGTCATATTTTCTAAGGCAATTTCAATTTCTTGACTAGTAGATTTTCCCACATGAACAACTACTCCTTTTGCACCTAATCTGGCACCATAATTTAAAATTTTTGTCATATATTCTATTTGCCACGGATCTTCATGTTTTGCCGCCAAATTAATAATATACGGAGAATGAATATATAATATAATACCATTATTTCTTACCCATTCTCCTGCAGATTCAATATCAGATTCATCGATATTTAATTTTGTACTAGTATTTCCTGATAAGAATATTTGATATGGAATTTGTGGTTTCATATTTACAACAGTTTCTAAGAAAGTTTTTGATTTTGAAGTATGTGTTCCTATACCATAATATTCAACTAATTCATTAACTCCTAATAAATCTGACATACTAATTGTGGGTTTTTGGGTATTTATTAATTTTAATGCTTTTTGTTCAAGAAGTTGCAAATATTTTTGTCTATTATTCCAATTTGTAATAACTATAATTGCACATTGAAGAGGCAATACTAATAATCCATGAGTAAATTCAGGATTAAGAGCCATATATGCGGATAATTGTTGAATAAAATATGGATGATCGCTTTCTAATTTGGATGTAGTTTTGACTTCGATGACAATTTTTGTTCCAATAATTGCATCTGGATGTCCCATAACATTTATTCCCATTAATTCCGCATTAAAAATCGCATTTTCCAAAGATAATTCGTGAGTTTTTAAATATTCGTTTAATGCACTACGTGTTTTTTCTACTTTTTCCAAATAATCTTTTGTTGTTTTACTTTTTTTAATTTTTTGTAATATTTCTGGAGAAGATATATGAGTTAATGAGTCTAAAAATCCTTGCATTTCAAGAGAAGATGAGGATAAAACCAATTTTTCTGTTAATAAACCAACTTCACTATATTTTACTGAAGCGTCGGGATAAGATGATAAAAGCATTGTGGGAAAAGTTCCTTTAACATAATCAGGAAGATCATATTTTGGTAAATGTTTTAAGAGACCTCGGCGACCATTTCCGCCAATTCCATCTAGAACTTGTCTAACGCGTAAAACAGACATTTTAAATAGAGTAATAGAGAAGATTAAAGAGAAGATTAAAATATAATAGAGAAGAATGAATAATAATAAGAGTAAAAGGTGGGGGGGGAAATATATGTATTTAATTTAAAAGAGTATCAATTTTTTGTAATTAGAATTTTAATTTTTGTAATTACAAATTGTAATTTCTAAAATTTACAAAAATCAATGTTTTTAATTTGTAATTTGGAATTTTGCAATTTTTGTCAGTACAATATTTACAAAAAATACAAATATATTCACTGCATAAATGGTAATAACTTTAGTAATATTTTAATAGAAATTACTCCAATAAAATTTACGATGAATAATTTGTAAAATACAACGGCTATAAACAACCCACCGTTAGATTGAAGTTGAGTTTTTCTTTATATAATTGCGTTAAATGATATATTATAAATATATAAATATAATTTATAATATACAATATTATTTTTCAGGGATGAATAACCAAATTATATTAAAAAATAAAAAAATATGTGACTTCTACAAAAAAAATCTGCAACTTGATTGTGAAACTATTAATTTGGTTTTCATTGACCTTATTGAAAAACTTAATTCGGAATTAAATACGAATTTACAATTTTCAATAAATTCTCAAATACTTTCTGGAATAAATGATATGAATTCTTCTCTAATTTCTATAAAAGATTCTGTAAATACAATAAATAATGATATTACAAAAAATATGGAAGTCAAATTTTATGAAATAAAACGCGATTATTTATCAGACTTGCGTTTAATTCTTAATGATAATACAAATGAAAAAATTGGTAGTATGCTAGATAAAAATAATTTACTTTTGGCTGAAAAAATGGACACTATAATAAATGATATTGTCCCAAAGTCTCAAGGACAATATTATTCACAAATACAAGAATCATTGCGTTCATTTCATAAATCTATTTCTGATGATACTCGTGTATTATTAAAATATGCTGATAATAACTCAATAAAAGACTATATAAATAATTTTGAATTAAAATCATCAGTTATGATGCAAAATATACAACAACCAATTTATTCATTTATTTCTGCAAGTGAAGATAGAATAAATAACACTATTTCTGGACTTAAAGAAAATAACAGTCAAACAAAATTGATAACAGAATTAAGTGATTTAATACAGATTATTAGAAAAGATAGTTTTGATGGTTTAAGTAGACCGGCAAGTCCTAATTCTGTTGGGGGTACAGGATTGTCTTCAATGAATCTTTTATTAAATAAACTATATTCAACTGCTGAAATTATTTCTCTTGGAAAATTTTCTCAAAAACTTATTGAAAATGGTAATCCATCGAGAAATTCTTATATTATAAAACGACATGGTAAACAAAAAATATTGGTTCAAAGTATTGACACTGAAAACAATGTTGGACAAGAAGATATTCGTGATTTTGTTCAAAATATGGAAGATAATAATTGTCATGGGATTTTTTTATCACATAATAGTGGATTTACAACAAAACAAAATTATCAGATTGAAACACATAATAAATTAATTATGATATATGTTCATGATGCCCAATATTTAACTGATAAAATAAAAACAGCAGTTGACATAATAGATAATCTTTTTGCAAAAATGAAAGAATTAAATATTGATAGTTCATTTGAAGTAACAATTGACAAGGATATGTTAGAAGAAATCAATAAAGAATATCAGTATTTTATTTCACAAAAGGAAATAATGACAAATATCATCAAGGATACACAAAAACGAATGATGAATCAGATGGATGAATTTAAATTTCCAGGATTGGATAAATATTTATCTACAAAATTCGCAGCAGTAACTCGTAAAACTGGGTTAAAATGCGATTTATGCAAGAATTTTAATGCTCACAATTTGAAGGCATTAGCCGCGCATAAACGTGGATGTGTAAGAAAACAGAATAATCAATCAGTTTTATGCCAAACAATTTTATAGAAATTTTTAGATTTATATTTAGATTTAGATTTAGATTTAGATTTAGATTTAGATTTAGATTTAGATTTAGATTTAGATTTTTACTTTTAGTTTATATTTTATTATATTTGACATATAATAAAATCAATATAAAATATATAGAAATGGCTGGGTTTGGAGATATTATAGAAACTGATTTAATTGCTGAAGAAAAAATAAAAAAACAAACAATTGAATATAATGAAAATATATACAAAATAGATAAAATTTATGGAGAAGGAACATTTGGACGCGTTTTAAAATGCAGTATGGAAAAAGATGGAAATTGTCAGTATTTCGCAATTAAACAAATAAAGATAGAAGGAAAAACTGATCTTAGATTGGAAAAAGCAATCCAAGATTTTAAACATGAATATGAAATGTTAAATTATTTAAAGCCATATTGTGAAGATAATCCTTTAGTATGTATTTATGAACATTTTGAAAAAGATGGAAATTATTACATTATTATGGAAGATTTATTTGCCAAAGGATATAAAGAATGCATTGATGGAATCCATGAAACAAAGGAAACTGTTATTGATATATGTAATAAAATGTGTGAATCTATATTAAAACTTCATTCAATTAAAAAAGATGGAAAAATATTAATTCATCGTGATATTAAATTAGACAATATAATGTATAAAATAGATAGAAAAACAAGAGAAGTTTTTATAAAATTTATTGATTTTGGGTCATCATGTTTTGATTGTGGTACCGATATAACTGGAACATTATTTATGTATGATCCTTTATTATTATCAACTATAGTTAAAAAAAAAACAGGAAATATTGCAGATAAAACTCCTCCAGCAACAAAATGTAAAAATACAACTGAATTATGTTATGAAGCAGGAGACTATTATTTTTTAGGAATGTGTATGTTATCACTAATATGGAAAAAAGATTGGATAAATATAATTCCAGGATTTTTAAATATTTTAATGAATATTTCTTCTAGATATGCTGGAAATGAAAATACTCCATATAGAATTATATATACGGATATGTTTATAGAATATTTTATAGAAAATTTTAATGCAGTTTCTGATGCAATTGATATATGTTATTCAGAAGATCCTAATTTTTACAATATTACTATAGAAAATTCCCAACAAAAACTGAACTATATTTATTCAAAATTAAAAGATTCACATAAATTATATAAAACAAGTTTTGTACCTTTCAAAAATGAAACTATTAAAAATTCAATAAATAATTTATTTACAAATTTTCCAGATTATAAAAATTCTTCTCAAAACATAGATATTATAATTAGATATGTTTTATATGCGAAACAAATATTTCATTCATTAGATTATGAAGTTAATTTTTTTGAATATCCTATGCATAAACGTTATATTCTTTTAAAATCTCATATTAAATCTGATAGTTTATCATCTTCTCCATCAAAAAAACGTATTCGAACTTCTGGTGGTGATAAAAAATCTCGAAAAAATGCCAAAAAATCTCGAAAAAATAAACGTACAAAAAAGAACATCCGTAAATTATAAATGTATTATGATGAATAATGCAGTGAATTACTGTTCATATTTTTTTTATTTAGTATTATATTAGTATATTTTATATTACATTTTTATAATATAAAATATGCCTTCTTCATCACCATCTTCTCCAACATCTGGAGGAATTACACTTGATTTTTCGGGAAATAATATTTTTGATATATGTGGAAATTTAATTTTTGATTTATCTCTTAATTTGCCTCAACCAATAGTGACAATTAGTGAACAAACAACATTTGAAGAACCTGGATTAGAAATAGTAAAAACTACTGGATATGATATTAGTGGAAATTTCGAAAAAACTGTTACGTTTACAAGTACTGAACCAGAATTATATGATCCAGATATTACTGAAAATTTAATTCAATCAACCGAAATTATTGATAATACTGAATCTTCTCAAATAGTTTCACAAATTTCATTTTACGCAAGTAAAATAAGTTGTTCTGATTTTCATGGAAAAGGAACTATAGATGATTATGCCAATTTATTTGAAGCAGCATGTCGTATTGCTAATGAAACAAAACAAATTGAACTCGATGTAGATGTCGATGGATTTAATGAATTTGCCCAGGCAGCAGATGATTTAACCAAATTATTTACAAATTTCACAAGAAAATTGCAAAATGTAAATATAATTAATGATACAGTGTTTTTGAGTGCGGTTTTAAATGCATTAGAAAAAATATATGCTCTTTCGGAGTCATTTGGCAAATTTAAAGAGACTGTTATATTAACAACAACAATAAAATTGCCCAAATCCATTAAAGATACATCAACAATTGTTCAAGGAGTTATGACTGAATTGGATTGTGCAATGAATTATATTACAAATTTTGTTAATCCAACTTCTCCACCACCTCCTGGATCAGAACTTTCCTTGGCTGAAAAAAATATAATATCACAAGCAGTCTCAACAATTGATAGCTGGAATGCAATATGTGAGCAGGGAGTAAGTATTGCAATGTCTAGCAATACTGATGTTCAATATATAAAACAGGCAAATATATCACTTAAACAGAAAACAATAATATTGAATAATGCCACTGGAACATTACGCACAAAATTATCAAATTATATTATTTGCTAGATTTTATTTTTATATAATAAAAATTATAAAAATATAGAAATAAAGAAATAAAGAAAAATTGATTTATAAAAATTACAATATATTATATATCAAATTATATATTCTAATTATAACATTACCATGGATTATACAAAATTATCAAAACAAGAATTGCTTAAAAAATGTGCTGAACTCGAAATTTCTTTTTCAAAATCCAAAAATAAAACTCAATTAATCGAATTAATTAAAGAAAAAGAATCTTCTCATCTTATTGAACAAAAAATAGAAAAGGAAAGAGAAGAAAATGAATTGTCGAAAAAAAATAAATATACAATGATTGATTTATTTTGTGGAACTGGTGCATTTTCTCATGCTTTTCACATGACTGAAAAAGTTTCTACAATATTTGCAAATGATATGATTGACAGTTCGGAAGCCATATTTAATTTGAATAATTTTGGTATAAAATTAACAAAAAAAAATCTATCGGATATTCCAGACTCGGAAATACCAAATGCAACAATTTTAACTGGCGGATTTCCTTGTCAGCCATTTAGTATTGCAGGTATGCAAAAAGGTTTCAATGATGAAAGAAGCAATGTATTTTGGAAAATATTATCAATTTTGGAAAAAACACAACCAGAAATTATTATATTAGAAAATGTAAAAAATCTACAAAGTCATGATGATGGAAATACATTTAAAATAATTATTGAAAATTTACAAAAATTAAATTATAATATTAAGCATGAAATATTTAATACTTCAAAAATCAGTGGTGTTCCTCAAAATAGAGAAAGAATTTACATCGTGGGATTTAAAGACCCAATTTTGTGCGAAAATTTCTCTTTCGATTTTCCCGAAGTAGATTTATTGCCAATTTTTGATTTTTTAGAAATCAATCCCAGTAACAAATATTATTATAATGAAGAAAGTGCAATATATGAGAAATTAAAATCCGATGTAATAAAAAATATAAATACAAATACGATTTATCAATATAGACGATATTATGTAAGAGAAAATAAAAATAGTGTATGTCCTACACTAACTGCTAATATGGGAACTGGAGGTCATAATGTACCTATTATATTAGATGATAAAGGCATTAGAAAACTAACTCCCAGAGAATGTTTTAACTTGCAGGGTTTTCCTACAGATTATATTTTGCCTAATATTTCCGATAGTAAATTATATAGTTTGGCTGGAAATGCAGTGTCAGTTCCAGTTGTAAAATTAATTGCAAATAAAATTATAAATCTTCTCGAAACTATGGACGAATAAAAATATTTTCAAAATTTCCTTTGAATACTTTCAAACAATGTTCCTTTAATTGTTTTTGTAATAAATCAAAATTCATTCTAGGTCTACGACCTTGTTTGCATTGATCTTCAAATGTTTGTGTTTTATTTATTTTTATATTTTTCCATACTTCGGAATTGCGTTGCAAATTTATTTTATACAAAACATAATTATCATTTATCCAGTCTTTTGCATTTAGAAAATAAATTACATCCCATTCTGATGATGGTGTAAAAGATAATGGACCATCGCTAGTAAAACATTTACATTCCTGTTTTCCTTCATTTTGTGAAAATAAATCGCCAGTTTTTGTATTCCATATTGATGTTTTATCTTGTAATTTATTGTGTATTATAAATTTTATTATATTTTCACTTATATCCTCTGGGATACATGGCAATCTAATATTTATTCCCGTTTTTTCCACGAATTCTTTGGTTTTTGTGACATATTCTTTGTGTGAATAATATCTTTCTTTAAGTATTTCTTCTGTATATTTATCGGTGGTTTCTTTTTTATTTTTGGGTTTAGATTTATTTTTCTTTTCTTCTCTTGGTTCTTTTTTTACTTCTCTATTGAGAAGATTTATTAATTCATTTTTATTTTTTTTACTGTATCCAACTATTCCTTTTTCTTTACATAGAGCTTTTAAATCTTTTGCAGTTAGAGAATCGTATTTAGTATCTTCCATTTTTCCATAAATAATAATATAAAATATGTATTATTATTTATATCAATTTTATTGTCTATATTTATCGTCTGTCATCATCATCACCTCCTCTTCCACCTCGTTCTCTAGAAGGACTTCTACGTCTAGGAGGAGAGCGTCTTCGCTCATATTCACGCTCATAACCTAAGTGATTATGAATATAGGTGTCATTTCTTCCATTATGTCCATGATGACCATAAGGACCATAAGGATAGCCTCCACCATATTTTAAAAAGTTGTTCTCTATTCTCGAGTCATTCTGATTATCACGAAGTCTAGCTCCGTCCACTTCAAGTGCGGTTGTTTTTAATCCGCGATACATTTCACCCATTTGGAAAGATAATTGGTCTTTGTTTTTAAGAGCCTCAATTTGAATTTGAGCAGTATTTTCAGAAGCTTGTTTGGCAAGTTCAGCCTTTGCAATTAAAATTTCCTTGGCAATAGCAGCAGAATCTCTTGCAGCCAAAGCTGATTGTTCATACCCTTGACGTTCTAAATCGGATTTCATTTTAAGCATATCCATACCTAATATTTGATGCTGTTTGAGCATATCATTTGCCAACATATTTCCTTGGGCAGCAGATTGACGAGCATAATCGGCCATTTTAACTTCCGTATCTTTGGCTGCCAATTGAGAAGCAGCACTAGCTTTTAAAACATCAGCATGAACTCCTTCAATCATTGTTCTTGATTCAACTGCTGATTGATTAATTAAATCGCGTGTATTAGCACCATTACGAAGTAATTCTCCTAACAATTGAGTTCCATTACGTTCAATAGCAGTACTTAAAACATTTTCAGCATTTTGAGAAGCATAAACTGAAGCAGCTCCAGTACGTTCAATAGCAGTACCTAATTGACTAGCCGCGGTTTGAGAAGCCAAAACTGATGCAGCACCAGTTCTTTCTATTGCTTTTCCAGTCTCAGATTGAGAAGTTTGGGTTGCCAAAATAGAAGCTGCACCAGTACGTTCAATGGCATTTCCCAAATTTGTGGCAGCAGTTTGGGTGGCTAATGTAGAAGCAGTTCCAGTACGTTCAATAGCAGCGCCCAAAAATTCTTGAGCGCGTCTACTATCATTTAAAACAAAATCAGTGTTTCGGCGACCATCAGTAATAGAAAGGTCACTACTTCGGTGAGCATCACTCATAATAAATTCAGTATTACGGCGATTATCATTCAAAGCAAAGTCAGCATTGCGATTAACAACATCTTTTGTCTCAGCAACACCAGCATTAATATTATTAGCAATATTACGGTCAAGAGAGTATAACTCAGTACTTACATGAGCACCGACGTCTTTAATAGCAGAAATAACAGCGGGAGTATAATAAGGGTTTGGTAATTCAACGGGAGTAGCCATCGTATATAGTATATTGCCAGATAATTTTTTACCAAAAAAAATAATGCAGTCATTTTTCTAAAGAATTATTTCATCTACTACTCGTGAATAGCAGTGGTATTTTTCTAATTAAAAATGGGGATTTTGTAATACTATTCTGAGAAACTGATTGCAATTGTAAATTTTCCGATTTAGAATAAATATTTTTGGATTCCTCTTGTTTATGTTGAGAAGATTGCTTCTCTAATAAAAATTCCAAAACCATTGAATAATCAACGCCAAAATCAATATTTTCTTCTGTTTTTTGCATATAATATACATTATTGTATATTATATTTTTTACAAAATATATAATTATATATAATGAGTAGTGATTCATCATATAAAACCCAAATTAGAAAAAGCCAAACTTTAATAAAATGTTGTGCTGGTCCTCAGGGAACACAAGGTATTCAGGGAACTATAGGAGTAACTGGTCCCACTGGTCCTGCAGGTCCAGGTAGTTTTACACCAGTATATGCATCAATAATAAGTACAACAACACAAAATGCTGGGACTACAAATCCAGTGGCAATAACATACACTTCAAAAACAATTGGAAATATAGATGTATCTGGGGGATTTTATCCAGGAAGCCAAATAAAAATTCCTGTTTCTGGAACATACAGAATATTATTTTCCGCACAATGTAATTCAACAGCAGGAACTCATTATTTACAAATATTTCCCGTCGTAAATGGTACGACAGTTGCATCTAGTAATACTCGAATCCGTTTACAATCAGCAACTGAATCATGTCTAACTGTTGAATATTTTTTGCAATTTAATCAAAATGATATTTTGGAATTTTATGTTCATGGAGATGATTCCAAAGCACAATTAATTTATTATCCAGGCGATAATACACATACACCAATAATACCAGAAACGCCCTCAATAATTGTTACTTTGGCGAGAATTGCGTAAAAAGGTGTAAAATAATATATTAAAATAATATAAATTTTTAATATAAATGTCAAAAATATGTTTTATTACTGCAATATATGGAAATTATGAAGCATCATGTAAAAAGTTTGCAAAACAAACTATATCAACGGATTTTATTTGTTTTACTGATAATAAAAATATTATATCAAATGGTTGGATTGTTGATAATAATCCTTATCATATTACAAATCCTAGTAAGTTTGAAACAATGAATTTTATAAATTGTATAAAAAATAATAAACACACATTTAATATTGCAAAATATTATAAACAATCTTTTAATTGTATTCCAATATTAGATAAATATGATGTTATAGTATGGTTAGATGGAACTGTAGAAATAATTTACGATAAAACAAGTGAATATATATTAAATAATATATATGAAAAAAAAATTATAGGATGGAATCATGAAAAAAGATATGGAAAATTATTAGATGAGGTAATAGATTCAAATTTTTTTAGATATACGAGTACTTTTTGGAATAATCAACAACAGCCATATCAAGATATTAATAAACAATATCAAGATTATATTCAAAATGGATATAATGATGAATATTTTAAAAAAATACCTCATAGTACACCTCATTTGGGTGTATGGCTCACATGTTTTGTTGCATTTTTAAAGAATGATTCTAATGTAAAAAATTTCTTAAATTTTTGGTATTTACAAACATTAAATTATACAACACAAGATCAAATAGGATTTTCTTATGTATGTCAATATATGAATATTATACCTTATACATTACCAAATAATGAAATATATGGAGAATTTCCACATAGCAATACAATGTTTTATATAAAACATCAACATGGAATCTAAAAAATTGAACTTAAAATAAGTATTCTAATTATATCACTAATCCAATTAAATCAAACTAATTATATTATCTTCTCTATCTATATTAAAATGTCTTACATATCTGAAAATATTTCTTACTCTATTTCTCGTGAATTAAAAAACCTAATTTCTGGTTTAATTCAAATCAAAGATTATTTACAGAATAATCCTCCACCTCAAGAAATTTTCCAAAATAATTCACGTAATATTAATTCTATTGATTTTTACTTGCCAAATTTCGAGGATGAACCTCCTATTAAACGACGCAGATTAGATAGTTCTAATAATGAATAAATAAAAACAATAAAAATAAATAAAAAATATAAACTATATTTCCACAATTATTATTACAATTGTAATTTACACACCATTTATCGTGAAAACTTTAGATATAAAAAATATTTTTTTATTTTATAGTAATCAAACTAAGTAAATAAAAATGCCAATAGAAACTAATGTTTTTTCTAATAATGGAGATAGAAGAATAAATGTTATCAATACACGGGGTGGTAATTATAATTATTATGATGAAATTGATAGTAGATATGATAGATATAATAGATATTATGATCCTCGCGATATTTTTTTGGGAAATACTGGGCCCACTGGGTGCACCGGTGCACCAGGAATTGGCTATACAGGAACTATGGGACCAACTGGAGAAAAGGGACTAGATGGATTACAAGGAGAAATGGGACCAACTGGACCTCCTGGAGAAGGTGGAGATGCATATACTGGTCCAACTGGACCAAAAGGAAGTTCTGGAGAAATTGGTGATACAGGTGCTACTGGACCTCAAGGACAAAATGGAAATCTCACTGGAAATGTGGTTTTAAATGAAGGACCAAATATAATGATAGGAACACAAGATATAAATAATTATAATTTGACAGATGGTTACTCATATTATAAAATGAAATCATCGGATGATGAAAATTCGGTTTCTATTTGTGGATTTATGGGTGGAATTAATGGACGTTTATTAATTGTGTATAATGATACTGGTGTAAATCAGACATTTGTACAAGAAGCAACAACTTCTCTAGTAAGTAATCGTTTTTTACTGAGAACACCAAATCAAGTTATTCATGATGGTCAAACAATAACATTTTTATATATGACAGGAATTACTATTAATGGAGTAAGTGGACAAAATAGATGGGTCGTTATCTCATTAATATAATCCAAAAAATAATATAAAATTTATATAATATAATATACATATTATATAAATCTTCTCAAATATAAAAGAATGAAAACTGACAATCTACCAAAAATGAATCCATTATCATATACTGTTTTGGAGAATAAATCAAATGTTATCGAAAAATCGGAGGTTTCGTTGCCATCAATTGGAAAAAAAATATATATGAGTTATAATTCTACTAAGTCTGAGCCAATTTTTTCCAAGAATTTACGTTCAAAATTATAAAAATATTATTTATTATTAAATATTGCCAGTAATAATGCACCTCCTATTGTAGCTTTTATAAAATCAAATGTACTTATATCACTATCATTACTGTTATCATTAATATTGCTATTATTACCATGTTTTTCTTTTAAACATATTCTTTTATATTTTCTGTTATTTTGATTATATTTATTGTTAATATTTTGAGAATAAGATAAAAATTTAAAATTTTTTATCTTTTTTATAAAAGATAACATATATTTATCTAATTTATATGATAATATTATATAATTTATATTTTTATATGACTTATTTTAATTATTTTATTTATATATATTTGCGTTCAAAATTATGAAAATATTTGTGATAGTAATTATTCCATGGCATAATATATGATAACTCCGATTATGAGTTACTTTTGATGCAAAATACGAAATACCTGCAATTCCAATTCCACAATATGGTAATAATTTATATTGGCAATATTCATATATATAATATCCATTAACAACACTTCCAACTATCATTATAAATCTATCTCCATATTTCCAAACCAAAATTTTGGAAAAATGATTACCAATAGATGTAATCACGCCTCCAATATAATATAAATAAAGCAAATTGTATAGAGGATTATAATAAAATAATATGGCATATAAGTGACATGCTCCAAAAATTATTGAAGATATACCTAATATATAATTTGACATTATAAATATTTTGATATATTTATAATGAAAATCAGTCGCATTTTCCAACATAAACTTCTCTTCCCATAATATGACTACGACAATCCTTAATAAAATCATTATCTATTTGTGGAATTTTATTGCCATATTTTCCCCGCAAAAGTGCCAACATAATTGTATTTAATTCTGAAGTATATGCATTTAATATATAAATTTCCCCAGTTTTTATATTAAATATTTTGAAACACTTAATATTTTCAAACTCGGGAACATTTTCAGATATCATTCTCCATATCCATGCATATATAACTACTTGTAAAAAGTGATCATTACTAATCATACTTGTGCATTTAATTTCCCACACTGAATCGTCTGTAATTAAATCTGTTCTTGCAGTAAAACGAAATAATTCGTTGGGAAAAAATTCACACAAAAAATCATCAATCTTCTCATGTGCTTTATCATCAGATGAATATATGATTGTCTTCTCAACATCTGCAGTAAATTTTCCATTTATTATGCATTCTTCTTCTAAAACATCGCCAATTCTTTCAAAACATTTATCCATAACTTCATCAGAGAGCCAAATATATTCATCTCTTTTAATTTGATTTATTTTTGAATATAACTTCTCTTTAACAGCTATATAAACATTTGAAATATATAAATAATCTGAAATATTATTACATTCTCTGGGAATGTTTTCCACAATTTGTTTTAAAAATTGATGCTCATAAGGTTTTAATTCTTCAATTGCAGAATCGATAATATTTATTATTACTTTCCCTCCAGATTCAATTTGATATTTGTCTTTATTTTTATCTTCAATATCTGTATTCTCTTCTTTTTTCTTTTTATTTTCTTTTTTATTCGAAAAAAGATAGTCGAAATACATCATAGGAATTGCTATTCCATTTAAATCGGAAACATCTTCATGAAACCCATTTCTGGTTTTAATTATAGAAGGAATATCTAATTCATGTGATTTGTCATTTTCTTTTGGTGGTTCAGGTGAAATTTTATCAAAAATTGACTCTAAAATTGGGACTATTTCTTCTATAACTGATTCAGGAATAAATTTTATTAATTCAGTAGGAGTAACATTATGAAATGGTAATGCTCTTCCATTTCTCATTCTAACATTGTGTCCATTTTCATCATTTTCATCCGTTTTTTTATAGAAAATAGACTGTGGTATTCCTTGAAAATCAATATAAGGTTCTTGTTTCATTTGATGATGTGATTTTTTAAGAAATTTAAAAGGTCTATTAAATTGTCTTTCTTCATCTCTTTCAATAATAAATAATTCATGTGTTGCTCTAGTACATGCAACATATAATGTATTTGGACATTCTATAGGAGATAAATTTCTAGCAAAATATGTAAAATATGAGTGATCAAATCCCATAACAAAAACATATTTTCTTTGTCTTCCCTTTACTGAATGAAATGTTGAGAAAACTAATTTTCCTTCAATTACACGCTCATCTATTTTATCAGTTTCCATCATTGGAACATGACATGGTATTCCAATTTCTACGAGAGCATTTTCCATTTTTCTTATAGAACTATTTTCGCCTTTTACTGATCCACCTAAAATAAAAAAATCTGCTGGAGATGCACCTTGTGTTTCGATTATTTTTTTAATTTTATTTACAATGTATTTTTTAGCATTAAATGTTGATCTTCTCAAATAAGTTACTTTTGGGCCATCTCTACATGCAACTAATCGATTTTCTCCTAACATAACATTATTAACAAAACTAGCCATTTGATTTGTTACCCTATATGATGTTTTAAGTGTAGTTTTATAGAAAAATTTTGTTTTTAATAATTCAAAATCTTTCCAAATAGTTTCCGCACATGTTAAAAATCGAATGTCTGCACCTTTAAACTCATATAATCCTTGTTTATAATCTCCCAAAATAAGCAATTGAATATTGCAACCCATATCTCTGCAAAATTTGACCATTAATTTAAAATATAAAAAAGTCATATCTTGAGCCTCATCAAGAACAAGAATATCGATTTTTTTAATGGGAATTCTTGGCGGAGTATTATTGCTTAAAACTCGTCTAATAATCGTATCAGTATATCCTTCTGAAGTATAATATTTTACAACTAAACTGTGAAATGTATGAATTTTTAAATTTTCTAGTTCTAATTCTCTGGCTTTTGATTTTATTTCATTACATAGAGTTGAATTATAAGTCATTTGCATGATTGATTTTTCTGGTATATTTTTTGCAATAGACAAAATAGTTGTACTTTTTCCTGAACCTGCACATGCATCCACAATAACATTAAATCCACATGCTATTTGCTTATATACCAAAATTTGCTCTTCACTCATAGGATCTAATTTATATTTTTTTTTTGGATTTTCATCATCTTCTATTTTTCCATTTTCAAAAATCATTTGTTATATGGTATTATTGATATAATTTTTTTCGATTAAATAATATTATATCA